>WNFZ01000474.1_pt1 | contig 64835 bp, 60 predicted proteins | sample 5400081 | NCBI WGS metagenome assembly WNFZ01 (sample SAMN13153365, study PRJNA577476) | soil metagenome | isolation source: 80 cm soil or saprolite under grassland replicate 1 | place: USA:California | collected 2016-06-15
GCCGCCGCGCTTTGCGGGCGCGCGCTTCCCATCGATCGAGGCGGCGCTCGCCCACGGACCCAAATTTTTCGAGGAGCTGATGGCCGCGGTGGGCAGCCGCGACGGGCGCGAGATCGTGCTCGCGCTCGATGCGCTGCGCGCGAAAGGCCTCGATCGCGACGGCGAGGGGCGCTATTTCCTGCAATCGAAATAACGCGATCGCCACCGGTGTCTTGCATCAACCAGATTTAGCGATAGCGATCCGAAACACATGACAGACGACGAACGGGCCATTCGTGAATTGATCGATGTCTGGCTCGCCGCCAGCAAGGCCGGTGACCTCCAAACAGTCCTGAGCTTGATGACGGACGATGTGATCTTCATGGTTCCGGGCCGCAGGCCGTTTGGAAAAGAGGCGTTCGCAGCGGCGTCGCAAGGAATGCAGAATGTCTCAATGGAGGGGACAAGCGACATTCACGAGCTCCAGGTGCTCGGGGATTGGGCCTATCTTCGAAATTACATCGAGATGGTGGTAACGCCGCCAAACGGTGCTCCTGTGCGCCGATCCGGTTACACGTTGACCATCCTGCGCAAAGAATCGGACGGACGGTGGCGGCTCGCACGCGACGCCAACCTTCTGACCCAAGCAACCTGATTCATGTTCGTGGTATTCACGGTGGCTGCGTTCAACCCGAGACGCTATCCGATCACCAGGGGAGAAATCATGCCCGCCCTCCAGCGCATTCTGCTCGCCTGCCTCGGCATTGTGGGCGTCGGCTCGCCTGTTACCCCGGCCGCTTCGGCCCAGGAGGTCACCGTCAAAGTCGGCACCGTGCGCTCGATTTCCACCGCCACCATCCTGTGGGGCGTCGAAAAGGGCTACTTCAAGGACTACGGCATCAAGGTCGTGACCGAGACGCTCGACACCGCGGCCAACTCGATCGCACTGTTGGCGCAGAACCAGTTGCAGCTCGTGGAGGGAGGAATTTCCGCCGGCTACTTCAACGCGCTGGAAAAGAACCTGCCGGTCACCATGGTGCTCGATCGCGTCTCGAGCCCGCTCGGGCACAACCTGATGCTGCGGCCTGACCTCAAGGGCCAGATCACGCAGTTGCGCCAGCTCAAGGGCAAGACCATCGCCACCAACGGCCAGGGCGCGGTGTCGACCTATGAGGTGGGCAAGCTATTGGAGAGCGATGGGCTGACCATCAACGACGTCGACATCAAAGTCATCCCGTTCACGCAGTATGCCGTCGCCTTCAACAACAAGGCGATCGACGCTGCGATCACGATCCCGCCGTTTACCGCGCAATTGCTCGACGGCGGACATGCCGTGAACTTCAAGGACCCCGACGACACCGTCAAACCGCACCCGCTCACCATCGCGGTGAGCATGATCAACACCGATTTCGCCAAGGCCAACCAGCAGCTCGTGCGCAACTACTATGTCGCCTATCTGCGCGCCATCCGCGATTACTGCCAGGCCTACCACGGCGGCGCCGTCCGTCCGGAGTTTATCGACCTCGCGATCCGCACCGGCACCGAAACGCGGCCGGAACTGCTGCACAAATATCCGTGGCCGGCGCGCAGCCCGAACGGCGCGATCAATGTCGCGAGCATGCTCGACATGCAGGTCTGGTTCCATAAGAGCAAGATGAGCAACGCCGAGCTTCCGGCCGACCGGATCGTGGACAAGAGCTACGTCGAATACGCATTGAGCAAGCTCCCCCCGTTCGTGCTCGAGAACAAGGAGAGCACACTCGCCGGCTGCCGCTAAGATCAAGTCCGGACCTCGCGGCCTCATGCTTCGAGACGCGGTCCTTCGGACCGCTCCTCAGGATGAGGGGTGAGCCATCGCCAACGTGCAACGCGGGGAGGAGGGAATGGCCGTCGAGCGGCGCGGCGCGGCGATCGACATCGTCGGACTGCGCAAGGAGTATCTGAGCGGCCCCGCTCGCGTCGTTGCGCTCGACGACATCAACCTGCGGATCGCGCCCGGCGAATTCGTCTGCATCGTCGGTCCATCGGGCTGCGGGAAATCGACGCTGCTGCGCATCCTCGCCGGCCTTACCGCCCAGACGAGCGGCACGATCAAGGTCGAAGCGCCGGGCTGGGCGGTCGAGAACGCGATGGTGTTCCAGGAGAGCGGCCTCTTTCCCTGGATGAGCGTCGAGGCCAATGTCGGATTCGGCCTGATGACGCGCGGCGTTCCCGCCGGCGAAGCGGCTCTACGGGTGGAGGCCGCCTTGAAGCTCGTCGGGCTTACCCGATTCCGGCGCCATTATCCGCACCAGCTCTCCGGCGGCATGCGCCAGAGGAGCGCCATTGCCCGCGCCTTCGTCACCGATCCGGGCATGCTGCTGATGGACGAGCCGCTCGCCGCGCTCGACGCGCAGAACCGCGTCATCCTGCAGGCCGAGCTGCTTCGCATCTGGGAGCAGACCCGCAAGACCGTGATCTACGTCACCCATTCGATCGAGGAGGCGCTGCTGCTCGGCGACCGCACCGTCGTGATGACCGCCCAGCCCGGCCGCATCAAACGGATCATCGACGTGCCGTTCCCCCGCCCGCGCAACCTCATGACGCTGTCGGCATCGCCTGAGTTCGGTCAACTCAAGCTCGACATCTGGCAGGTGCTGGAGGAGGAGGTCACGCGCGCGCGCCGCGACGAGGAGACATGAACGTGCAATCAGCGAGCAGCGAACTCGGTCTGCTCCCACCGAGCGCGCGGCGCTATAGTTCAATCACAAACGAAGATGCTCTGGAGAGAGCCCCCATGACCATCGAGATGTCGGGCAAGACGCGCGAGCGACTGCTTTATCTGATCTCGCCGATCGCACTCCTCATCATCTGGCAAATCCTGCTGGTGGCCGGGATCGGCGACCGCCGCTTCATCCCGGCGCCGAGCGACATTGCGCAGCGTTTCGTCAAGCTCGCCGGCAGCGGCGAGCTCGAATGGCACGTTGCCGTGACGCTCTACCGCGTCATCCTCGGGTACATCATCGGCGCGGTGCCCGCGGTCGCGGTCGGGCTGCTCATGGCCATGTTCAAGCCGGTGCGCATCTTCGTCGATCCGCTCATCGCCGCGCTGTTTCCGATCCCGAAGATCGCGTTGATGCCGCTCCTCCTGCTCGCCTTCGGATTCGGCGACGCCTCCAAGATCGCGCTCGTCGCCATCGCCGTCTTCTTCCCCGTCGTCGTCAACACTTATGTCGGCGCCGCCAACATCGAGAAGATCTACTGGGACGTGGCGAAGAATTACGGCGCGAGCCAAACCGTGATGTTCACCCGCATCGTGTTCTTCGGCGCGCTGCCGACGATCTTCGCAGGGCTGCGCATTGCGCTCGCGGTCTCGTTCATCGTGCTGGTCGCGTCCGAGTTCGTCGCCACCAAGAGCGGCATCGGCTACCTGATCTGGAATTCGTGGGAACTGCTGCAGGTCGACGTCATGTTCGTCGGCATCGTGACCATCGGCATCCTCGGACTGATCACCTCGGCGCTGTTCCAGGAGATCGAGCGCAAAGCGGTGCCGTGGAAGACGGAGTGAAGTGGATCAAATGCTCAGCATTATCGCCCGTCGTCCCCGCGAAAGCGGGGACCCATAACCTCCAGCTCTGGAATATGGGTCCCCGCTTTCGCGGGGACGACAGCGGTGTGGTTTGGTCAATCAGATGCGGTAGCCAGATCTCAGCTTCGAGCTACAGCCCCGCCAACGGATAACGCGAGAAGTCGTAGCCTTCCTTGACCATGACCTCCAACAGGAACGGCGCGCCCGATTCGGTGACGCGCACGGCGTCCTTGATCGCCGGCGCGATATCGCCCGGCTTCTCCACGCGCATCGCCGCGACGTTGAGGCCCTCGGCAACCTTGGTGTAGTTGCCGCCAATGGTCAGCGCGCCGTATTTCTTGGTCGACAGTTCGAGGACGTCGCGCTCGGCCGCCATCACGCCGTTGTTGAACACGATGGTGAGAATGGCGATGCGGTTGCGCGCCGCGGTCTCGATGTCCATGCCGGTCATGCCGATGGACGCGTCGCCCATGATGTTGACGCAAAGCTTCTCCGGCGCCGCGAGCTTCGCCCCCATGGTGATGCCGAGCCCGTAGCCGAGCTGGGTCGACTTGCCCCAACCCATATAGGAGCCCGGCGCCGTCGTCTCCCAGAACGGGATGAGCTGTTCGCGCGGACCGCCGGAATCGTGCGTGATGATGACGCTGTCGCGGTCCACGTTGCGCATGAGGTCGCGGATCACGCGGTACTGGTTGATGGGCATCTCCTCGGAATCGAGATGCTTGGCCCATTCCGCGAGCCATTCCTTCTTGGCCGCGGCGACCTCTTCCTTGAGCGAAGCGAGCGCATTGGCGCCGCCGGCACGCTTTTGCCGGCCGATTTCAGCGATCACCGCATCGAGCACCAGCGCGGCATCGCCGATGACCGCATGGTCGACGCGGTACTCCTTGTTGATGTCGGCGGCGTCGTTGGTCGAGTGGATGATGGTCTTGCCCGGCGGTACGCCGGGCCCGAACGGGGTGCGGGTCAGGCTCGAGCCGATTGCGAGCACGAGATCGGCTTTGGCCATGAACGCGGTGACCATTTTCGGCCGCGAACGCGTGGAGGCGCCGAGCGCAAGTGGATGGCTCTCGGGAATAGCGCTCTTGCCCGGATTGGTTGTGATGACCGGCGCCGGGATGAGCTCGGCCAAAGCTGCGAGCCGGTCGCTCGCTTCGGCATAGAGCACGCCCTGTCCGGCCAACAGCAGCGGATGCTTCGCCGCGAGCACCATTCGCACCGCGGTTTTCACCGCCTCTGGATCGGGGGCTGCGCGCTGGACCGCAACGGGCGCGTAATCGAGCTCTCCCGCATATTCGGCCTCCCATACTTCGGCCGGGATCTCGACGAGCACGGGCCCGCCCTTGCCGCTGCGCATCGCGTGATAGGCGCGGCGCATCAGATCCGGCAGCTCCTGGACCGAATGCGCCAGCGCGCACCATTTGGTGACCGGCCGATACACGTCGGCGGCACGGAATACCGGCCGCACGTATTGCCGCGCCAACGGCAACCCGGCCGGAAGGATGAGCAGCGGGACGTTCTCGGAAAACGCCTGGGCAATGCCGGGGAACGCGTTCTCGATGCCCGGGCCAGCCTGCGCGGCGAATACGCCGTTGCGCTTGCCGCGCTTGATGCGGGTATAGCCGTCCGCCATGCCGACACCGACGCGCTCTTGCCGGCAAAGGATCGGACGAATGTCGAGCGCGGCGCAGGCCTCGATCAGCGGGTTGCGCGGATAACAGGAGAGGAACTCGGTACCTTCACGCCTGAGAATTTCGGCGATGACCGCGGCTCCGTTCATGGGGATTTCTCCGTGCTGGCGCGGCATTGTGCCATACCCGCATTGGTTGCCGCGGCGGCAGGCCCCGGCAAGCTCCAAATTCTCGTGATTTTAGGCCGTGTTGGAACAAGGTCACACGGCCGGCGCAAAAGCAGTGGAAGCGGGCCTGTCTGCCGGCCTCGCGTTGTGCGAGGGGGCTCGGCCATGTTAACGATGGCTGAATATTGTGGGTCAATATTATCCCTCGCGGGGCAGTGAGAGGGGGGCAGATGAAGGGCCGTCGCGCCGCGATCGCCGCCGTTGTGGCTGCGCTGTCGCCGCCAATGGTGGCGTCTGCGGCAGATAGCAATGCACGCGCCTTCGGGCAGCCGGCGCCCGCCTATGATTGGACGGTGACGCTCGGCGCGGAGGGCAGGTTCGAGCCTCTATTTCAGGGGTCAAGCCAGAATCGCCTGCGGCCCTATCCGATCTTCGCGGTTTACCGCTATGGCACGCCCGAGCCTTTCCGTGGTCCGCGGGACGGCTTCGGCATCGGCTTGATCGAGGGAAGCAATTTCCAGATCGGCCCGGTCGGCCAATTCACGTGGTGGCGCCGGGAGCACATGGAACCCTCGGCGTTGCGGGGCCTCGGCGATGTCCCCTGGGCAGGCGAGGTCGGCCTCTTCGCGGAATATTGGTGGGTTCCGTGGCTGCGCACGCGCACCGAGGTGCGGCAGGGCTTCGGCGGCCACCACGGGATCATTGGCGATGTTTTCATGGACGCGATCGTCCCGGTCGGCGCGCGATGGACGTTGTCCGGTGGCCCGCGGCTTACGCTTGCGACCGCCCCGGCGCTCGGCCCATATTTCGGCATCACCGCGGCACAGTCTGCGGCCTCGGGATTGCCGATATTCGACGCCAAGGGCGGCATTCGCTCCTTCGGAGCAGGCACGCAAGCGCGCTACCAGTGGACGCCGCAGTGGGCGACGCACGCCTTCCTCGAGTACGAACGGCTCAGCGGCGATGCCGCAGGCTCGCCGCTGGTGACGCAGCGGGGCTCGCCCGACCAGCTGACGATTGGGTTTGGGGCAACGCACGCTTTCGACATCAAAACGCCTTGGTAGCGCGCCTGCATTAGTACCGATGGGGCCGGATCGCGGGGCAATTCCCAGGTTTTGAGTTCGCGGAGCCGACAGCGGTCGCTGCGAGAAGGTCGTTGGGAGCGGGCTGGGAGTAGCAATGGTCAAGCAAGCCGGTGTAGCAGCCTGGTTGGCAGGTATCGCCGCAATCGTCGCGCTCACCATCTGGTCCGGCGTCGGCTCGGTCGGCCACGCGGTTTCGAGCGTCGGTTGGGGAATTCTGCTCGTGGTGGTGGTGCGCGCCGGCACGGTTTTGGTGGCGGGGGCGGGCTGGTGGCTGCTTTTTCCCGCCAAAGTGCGCCCGCAGCTCGGCACCTGCCTCGGATTGAGATTCGTTCGGGAAGCGGTCAATGTCCTCTTACCCGTCGCGCAAGTCGGCGGCGACGTGGTGGGCGCGGCATTGCTGCGACGCCAGGCGGTACCGGGCGCGCTCGCGGCCGCCAGCGTTATCGTCGACGTTCTCATCCAGGCTGCCGCACAGTTTCTGTTTGCGCTTGTCGGTCTTCTGATCCTGATTGCACTGGAAGCAGATCAGGCTTTGGCGCAAACGGCCGCGGTCGGGCTTGTGGTCGCAGCGCTCATGCTCGCCGGCTTTTATTTCGCGCAACGCCAGGGCGGGCAGCGCATTCTTCGCTGGATCCTGGGTCGTCTGGCGGGCGATCGGGAGTGGCGCGTGCTCGGCACCATCGACGCCGTTTATCACAACCTGGGCACGATCTACGCGGCGCGATGGAGCTTCATTGCCAGCAGCGTCGTGCACATGGCCGGGTGGATTGTCGGCGCAGCCGAAGTCTGGATCGTGTTCGCGTTCATGGGACACCCCGTGAGCATCGCCGAGGCGATAGTCATCGAAAGTCTGATGCACGCGGTTCGCGGCGCGGCTTTCGCCGTTCCCGGAGCACTTGGAGCGCAGGAGGGCGCGCTAGTGCTGCTGTGCGCGGCATTCGGAATTCCGCCGCAGGAAGCGATTGCGCTATCGCTCGTCAAGCGAGCCGCCGATCTCGCCGTCGGCGTGCCGGGCCTTGTCGGCTGGCAGATGCTGGAGTGGGGACGCTTTTTGCCGAGCTGGCGCGCGCGGCCCGCACCCGAGCCGGTTGATGCTCGTTCGAAGATCCGCTGAGCCAAGGCATGATTCTGTTCTGGTGGTCGGTTGCGGCGTCGGCGGTCGCCGTCGTCGGCTGCGCATATCTCATTGCAGCCGCGGTCCTGGTTCGCCGCTTTGCACGCGATCGCGCCTCGCCCGCTCCCGGCGGTGGGCCGGCGGTGACTATTCTCAAGCCGCTGCACGGCAACGAGCCTGGCCTGTTCGACAATGTGCGATCCTTTTTCACGCAAGATTATCGCGGCGATACGCAGATCGTATTCGGCGTGCAGGATCCCGGCGATGGTGCAATCGCGGCCGTCGAGCGTCTGCGCAAGGCGCAGCCTGATCGCGATCTCGATCTGGTGATCGACACCAGAGCACATGGGGTCAATCGAAAGGTCTCCAACCTCGTCAACATGGCGCCGCGCATCCGCCACGAGGTCATCGTTCTCGCCGACAGCGACATGCGGGTCGACCCCGATTATCTCTCGCGCGTCATCGCCGCGCTGGAACGGCCCGGCGTCGGCGCGGTGACCTGCCTCTATTACGGCGCTGCCGCCGGCGGCACTTGGGCAAGGCAGGGCGCACTCCTCATCAACGCGCATTTCCTGCCGAGCGTGATCTTCGGAGTCGCGTTGGGCCTGGCGCAGCCTTGCTTCGGCTCCACGATCGCGCTCAGGCGCGAAGCATTGGCCGAAATCGGCGGCTTCAAGCCTTTCGCCGATTGCCTCGCGGACGACTACGCGATCGGGCAGGCCCTGCGCGCGCGCGGCCACACAATCGCGATACCGCCCTTCGCCATCGCCCACATCTGCACCGAAACGTCGCTGCGCGATTTGTGGCGGCACCAGCTGCGATGGGCGCGCACCGTCAGGAGCATCGATCCTTCCGGCTACGCGGGCTCGCTGGTGAGCCATGCCTTTCCGTGGGCGCTGATCGCAGCGCTGCTTGGCGCCGGCTCGGCCGCCGCTCTCCCGGCAGTCCTCATCGCCATGGCGGCAATCGCGTGCCGCATGGCGCTTCTGCGCCAGGTCGAGCACGCTTACGCACTTCCGCCGCAAACGTATGGGCTTCTACCCGCCTGCGACCTATTGTCGTTCGCGGTCTTCGTTATAAGCTTCCTGAACTGGGAAGTGAGCTGGAAGGGCCGCCGCCTCCGCATGGTTGCCGGAGCGTGGACGGCGGATCGGGGGGCACAATCATGATGCGGACGCTGTTTCTGCAAGGCCCATCGTACGAGGGCTTCGACGGTGGCGCCGGCGCGCGCTACCAGATGCGCCGCGAGATCCAGTCCTTCTGGTATCCGACCTGGCTCGCGCAGCCCACCGCGCTCGTCGCGGGCTCCAAGCTCATCGACGCGCCTCCGCACCGGCTCAAATTCCAGGACATCGCGCCCGAGGCCACGAGCCGCGATCTTGTCGTGATGCACACCTCGACCCCGTCGTTCGCGGTGGATGTGCGAACCGCCGAGGCGCTCAAGGCGCTCAAGCCGAGCTTGAAGATCGGCATGATCGGGGCAAAGGTAGCCGTCGAGCCGGAGGAGAGCCTGAAGGCGTCGCAGGCGATCGATTTCGTCGCCCGCAACGAGTTCGATTTCACCATCAAGGAGGTCGCCGAAGGACGCGACTTCGGCCGCATCGCCGGGCTTTCCTGGCGCAACGGCGACGGCACCATCGTGCACAACGAGGACCGCACGGTGCTGGAGAACATGGACGAGCTGCCGTTCGTCACGCCGATCTACAAGCGCGATCTCGTCATCGAAAATTATTTCAGCGGCTATCTGAAACACCCCTACATCTCGTTCTACTCGGGGCGCGGATGCAAATCGCGCTGCACCTTCTGTCTCTGGCCGCAGACGATCGGCGGCCATCGCTACCGCACGCGCAGCGTCGGCCACGTGGTCGAGGAGCTCGCCTGGGCGCAGAAGGCCTTCCCGCAAGTCAAGGAATTCTTTTTCGACGACGACACGCTGACCGACAACCTGCCGCGCGTCGAGGCGCTGGCGCGCGAGATCGGCAAGCTGGGGATGGTCTGGTCGTGCAACGCCAAGGCCAACGTGCCGCGATCAACCCTGAAAGTGCTCAAGGACAACGGCCTGCGGCTGCTGCTCGTCGGCTATGAATCCGGCAACCAGAAGATCCTCCACAACATCAAGAAAGGCATGCGCATCGACGTTGCCAAGCGCTTCGCCAAGGACTGCCGCGAGCTTGGCATCGTCACGCATGGCACGTTCATTCTCGGTCTACCCGGCGAGACCAAGGAGACGATCGAGGAAACCATCCGTTTCGCCATCGAGGTCAACCCGCACACGATTCAGATTTCGCTTGCGGCGCCGTATCCCGGCACGTTCCTCTATAAGCAGGCGCTGGAGAACCGTTGGCTCGTCGATGAGAATGCGCAGTTGCTGACCGAACGCGGCATGCAGATCGCATCGTTGAGCTACCCGCATCTCAGCCACACCGAGATTTTCGAATCGGTGGATGATTTCTACAAGCGCTTCTATTTCCGCGCGCCGAAGATTGCCGCGATCGCCGGCGAAATGGTCAGAAGTCCCGACATCCTGCGGCGGCGGCTGCGCGAGGGCATTGAATTTTTCCGGTTCCTGCGCGAGCGCCACGAGCCCGCGCACTGAAGCCAACGCTTTTAGTTCGTCATTCCGGCCGAGCCGCGGCAACGGCGAGAGCCGGAATGACGAGCCAGAATTTACGCGGGTTGGTATAAGGCAGGTTATTGCAAATATCCGGCCTGCTTGAACCAGGCGATTGCGTCGGCGATCGCTTCCCGGTAGGGCCGCGAGGTATAGCCAAGCTCACGCCGCGCTTTTGCGTCGTTGAAGAACATATGGTGGCGCGCCATGCGCAGCCCGTCACGGGTCGCAAACGGCGGCTTTCCGGTCAGACGCGCGAACCATTCGGCGCCGAACGCAATCGGATAGAGCGCGGCGATGGGAAATCGCAGCGTCGGCGGGCGGCGACCCACGATCTCGGCGATATCCGCAAGCATGGTGCCAAGCCGCACGTTCTCGCCGCCCAGGATGTAGCGCTCGCCGATGCGCCCGCGGTGCAGGGCTGTGAGATGCCCCGCCGCCACATCATCGACGTGCACGAGATTGAGGCCGGTATCCACGAATCCCGGCATGCGGCCGCGGGCAGCCTCGACAATGATGCGCCCGGTGGGCGTGGGCTTCACGTCGCGCGGACCGATCGGCGTCGAGGGATTGACGATGACGGCCGGCAGCCCTCGGCGCTCCACCATGTCCTCGACCAGACGTTCGGCGATGACCTTGCTCTTCTTGTAGGCGCCGATCGCGCGGCTCGCAGGCAACGGGCAGGTTTCGTCGGCGGGTTGATCGTCACGCAGCTCAAGCGTCGCCACGCTGCTGGTGTAGACGATGCGCTCGACCCCTGCCCGCAGCGCCTCCTCCATCACCGCCCGGGTGCCTTCCACGTTGGTTCGAATGATTTCGTCCGGCCTTCGAGACCACAGCCGATAGTCGGCCGCGGCGTGGGCCAGGTAGCGCGCGCCGCGCAAGGCCGCGGCCAACGAGGCGCGGTCGCAGATGTCTCCGATCATCGCCTCATCGGTCGGCGCAATATTGATGCGCGGGCTCGATTCTCGCACCAGCACGCGCACCCGATAGCCGCCCGCGCGCGCCGCATGCGCGATCGCCGAGCCGACAAATCCGCTTGCCCCGGTGACGAGCAAGAGATCACCGGGCTTGGTGTCCGGCATCACGGAGCTCTCGGCCGCAGCGCTCACCGCCCGGCGGCGTAGCCCTGCATCCCGCGCGGATTGGCGGCGGCGCGGCGGCGCCGGCCTTCGCGCGCGGCGGCGGTGAGGCGCCCCTCGCACCAATCGGCGTCAACCTCGACGATATGGCCGCGGCGCTGCAATTCTTTCACCGTCGCCTGCGGCAGCCGGCCCTCCACCACCAAAACGCCCGGCCGCGCGGTACGCGGCCAGAACGAGATCGGGAAATGCTCGGAGTGCCAAGCGGGAGCGTCGATCGCCTCCTGCAGATTCATCCCGGCGTGAACGTGGCGCATGAACAGCTGCGTCGTCCATTGATCCTGCTGGTCGCCGCCGGGCGAACCCCAGGCGAGATAAGGCTCGCCGTCGCGCAACGCGAGCGTGGGCGAGAGCGTGGTGCGCGGCCGCTTGCCGGGAGCAAGCGACGCCGGATGGCCCTCCTCCAGCCAGAACATCTGCGCGCGCGTGCCGAGACAGAAGCCGAGCTCGGGAATGACGGGGGAAGATTGCAGCCAGCCGCCGGACGGCGTCGCCGACACCATGTTGCCGGCCGCATCGACGATGTCGAAATGCACGGTATCGCCGCGCATCTCGCCGATGCGTCCGACTGTGGGTTCACCCGCGCCCATGCCGCCGACGGCACGGCGCTGCCCCTCCTCGCGACGCAGCTTCACCACCGCACCGAAGCCCGCGACCGATCCGGGCCGCAATTCGAGCGAAGCTTCTTCGCCGACGAGCCGGCGCCGCTCCTCGTTGTAGGCGTCGGAAAGCAGCGTCGCCATCGGCACCTCGACAAAGCCGGGATCGCCGTAGAACTTTTCGCGATCCGCGTAGGCGAGCTTCGAGCACTCGACCAGGAGGTGCACGAAATCGGCGCTCACGGGATCGGCGCCGTCGAGATTGAAGCCCTTGAGCAGCGCCAGCTGCTGCAGCATCACCGGGCCTTGCGACCAGGGGCCCGGCTTGCAGACGGTGTAGGGGCCGTAGTCGTAGGCGAGCGGCGACTCGATATGGGCATGCCAGCGCGCCATGTCCTCGCCGGTGAGCACGCCGCGATGAGCTTCGCCGCTGGTGTCCATCACCGCCTGGGTGTTGCAGAAGCGGTCGATCGCCTCGGCGATAAAGCCTTGCGACCAGGTCTTGCGCGCCGCCTCGATCTGCTTGACGCGATCGCCGCCCGCACTCTCGGCCTCGCGCAGCACGCGCGTGTAGGTATCGGCCAGCGCTTTGTTCCTGAACAAGGTGCCGGTCTCGGGCACCTTGCCCTCCGGGAGGTAGACTGCAGCCGAGGTCGGCCAATATTGGCGGAACAGAGCTTCGACGCTCGCGATGGTCGCGTGCGCGCGTTCGACCAGCGGATAGCCTTGGCTCGCGTAGCCGATGGCGGGGGTGAGCATCTCGGCGAGCCGCATGGTCCCGTAGTCGCGCAGCAGAAGCATCCAGGTGTCGAACGCGCCGGGAACGCAGGCGGCGAGCAGCCCGGTGCCCGGCACCATGTCGAGGCCGAGGCTCTTGTAATGCGCGATGGTGGCCTTCGCCGGCGCCGGTCCCTGGCCGCAGATCACCTCGGTCTTGCCGGTGCGGACATCGTTGACAATGACCGGCACGTCGCCGCCCGGCCCGTTGAGGTGGGGTTCGACCACCTGCAGCGTGAAGGCGGTGGCGACCGCGGCGTCGAAGGCATTGCCACCTTTCTCCAAGGTCGCCATGCCGACGGCGGTGGCGATCCAGTGGGTCGAGGTGACCACGCCAAACGTGCCGTCGATTTCGGGCCGCGTAGTGAACGGGTTGGGATTGATGTTTTTCATCGATGACCTGCGCAAAATCGCAGTCCGCAATTAATCACAGCTTGGGGGCGCAACCAACCCGATGAGGCCGCTTTTCGGCGACGGGTCCTTCGACTAAGGTTACGTATCCTTCGTTGTTGTCACGTCACTCGGATGGAGGAATCCATGAAGAAAATCGCATTGGCATTGGCCGTTTGCCTTGCCTCGTCGGCACCCGCGTTTGCCACCTGCAAGGCGGATGCGGCGGAGAAGAAGCTTGCCGGGGCGGCCCTCAAGAGTTTCATGACGAAGTGCGAGAAAGATGCAAAGACGACCTGTGAGGCGGATTCAAAGGAAAAGAAGCTCGCGGGCGCGGCCAAAACCAGCCACATGAAGAAGTGCGTGGCCGACGCGGTTGGCACGTAACGAGTGTCACCTGCGGCGGACGCACGAGGCAGCTTTAGCCCGGCTTTAGAACGCCGACTCAGGGCGTCGCGGAGTAGCTCAGTTTCTCGTAGTTGCGATCCTTGAGAAACTGGTCCAGGCCCCAGCGCTGCACTTGCGCGAGCGTGTCGTCGAATTCCTCGTGCGGCAGCGCCCGGTAATAGAACCGCTCGCCGCGGCCGAACTTCGCGTAGTCCCAAGGATGGAAGTTCTCGAATTCGGCCGGCACCGCCAGCTTCCATAGGGGCAGATACTTTTCCATATCGGCGTCCATCGCCTTTTCGGCGCGTTCGAGCGCGCGCAGATAGGCGCGCACGAGTTCCGGCTCGAAATTCTCGGGAACCCACCACAACGTCTTGAAGGTGTCCGCGATGATCTGGCGCAGTCCGAGCTGCTCGGCCATCGCGATCTGCGGCGGCAACAAGCTTGCCGCCTCGACGTCGCCGTCGAGCAGCGCCCTGAGGCGGGCGCCGAATCCGCCGGTGTTCACCACCTTGATGTTTTCGAGCGGCAGATATTTCTCCAGCCGATACGGCACATTGAAGTGGCTTCCCGCGCGCATGCCGACCGATACCGGCACATCCTTGAGATCTTCCGGCCGGCGGATCGGCGAGTCGGGCCGCACGAAGATCGCCCAGGGCGAAACGCCGTAGGCGTCGGGCACCATTTTGCCCATGCCGGCGCTGGCATTGCAGATCGTGCCCCAGACGCAGGCGCCCTGGATGACCTCGCGTTTGTCCTGCGTATAGGGCCGGTCCTGCGGACGTTGGAAATAGTCGAGGTGCTTCCAACTCGACTGCGTGCCGCGGAACGTCTTCCAGTCGAATTCGACATCGAGCCCCTCGGCGGCGAAGAACCCCTCCTGATGCGCGACAAAATCGTAAAGGCCCATGCCTTTCGGGGCGACCGTCACCGGTCTCAAGCTGTTGGCCATGGCATTCTCCCGGAACTCGTTAGTCCACTGTCGGTCGAACGAAGCTGCACCTTCGCTAATGCATCCAAGATTAGCGCGCTTGCACCCTCTGCCGACAATTCTGCCGAGCTACCTTGATCTAGGCGGCGCGTAATAAGACCATCATACCCGCGAACTAGGACGACGAACATCGTGGAATCGAGCCGCGCGCCGGTTTTGGTGGACTTCGCGCTGCAAGGTGGTGGCGCGCATGGCGCCTTCACCTGGGGCGTGTTGGATCGCCTGCTCGAGGAGCCTTGGCTGCGCATCGACGGAATCTCGGGCACCTCGGCGGGGGCGATGAATGCCGCGGTGCTGGTCGACGGCGATGCCGATAACGGCATCGATGGCGCGCGCGCCGCGCTGGAGAATTTTTGGCAACGGGTATCGCGGGCGGCGTTGTTGAGCCCGCTGCGGCGCACGCCGATGGACGTATTGCTGGGCCGTTGGACGCTCGACCATTCGCCGGTCTTCGTCGCGATCGACCTGATGGCGCGCTTGTTCTCTCCGTACGATCTCAGCCCAGGCGGCGCAAATCCCCTGCGCAACATCCTAGCCGAGACCGTGGATTTCGATCGGCTGGCACAAGCGTCGATCAAGCTCTTCGTCACTGCAACCAATGTGCGCACCGGGCGCGGGCGGGTCTTCCGAAATAGCGAAATTACGCCCGACGTGCTACTCGCATCGGCCTGCCTCCCTACGCTGTTCCAGGCCATCGAGATCGATGGCGAAAGCTATTGGGACGGCGGCTATTCCGGCAACCCCACCATCACGCCGTTGGTGCGTGAGTGCCGTTCCAAGGATACGATTCTCGTTCAGATCAATCCGGTCGAGCGACCAGAGTCGCCCCGCTCGGCCCGCGACATTCTCAACCGGCTCAACGAGGTTTCGTTCAATGCCGTGCTGCTGAAAGAGTTGCGCATGATGGCCTTGCTGCGCAAAGTCGCACACGCTGAAGATTCCGAAAGTGCGAAATGGGCCGATATGCGAATTCACCGCGTGTCCAGCGACATGATGGTAGAGCTCGGCTATTCCTCGAAGCTGAACGCCGAGTGGGAATTCCTGTGCATGTTGCGCGACGAGGGGCGCCGCGCCGGTGACGCATTCCTGAGAGCCCACCACCAGGATCTGGGCCTACGCTCCACCTTCGATCTCGACGAGCTGCTCAGCGGCGTCTGACTAACGGCGCGAATCCAACGGGACGAGGCCTCCATGACGAGCCGAGGCGCATTGACTATGTTGGGCCTCTGCACCGCAATTCTGGTTTTTTGCGGCCTCTACTTCGCCCGCTCGATTCTCGCGCCGGTCGCGTTCTCGCTCTTCGTCGTCGCCATCGTCTGGCCGCTGCAGCGCGCGCTCGAGACGAGGGTTCCGCGGCTGCTTGCCCTTGTTGTCACGCTGGCGGTGACCCTGCTCGTCGTAACCGTGCTCGGCTACTTGATCGTGTGGGCGTTCGGAACGGTCGGACGCTGGCTCATCGAAAACGCGCTGCGGCTGCAAGCCTTGTACATGCAATGGACCGACTGGCTCGAGGAGCACGGCATCCTGGTTACGAGCCTGCTCGTCGAGAATTTCAATGCAAGCTGGCTCATTCGCGCGGTGCAGGAGATCGGCGGAAGGCTGCACGGGCTGCTGACGTTCGTGGTCATCGCCTTCGTGTTCACGGCTCTCGGCCTGCTCGAAATCGACATCGCCGGAAGGAACATCGAAAGCCTCCGCAACAAGGAAGCCGCGCGGACCATTCTGCAAGCGAGCACGCAAATCGCAGACAAGTTCCAAAGATACATGCTCGTCCGCAGCGCAATGAGCGTGTTGACCGCCTCGTGGTCTGGGCTTTTGCGCTGCTCGCCGGTCTCGAACTGGCGACGGCATGGGGCGTGATTGCGTTCGTCTTGAACTACATTCCGTTCATCGGCCCGCTGGTCGCGACCGTATTTCCGACTCTTTTCGCGCTCGTACAGTTCGGCTCGTGGCAATTGGCCGCCATCGTGTTCCTTGGTCTCAATGTCATCCAATTCCTCATCGGCAGCTATCTGGAGCCGCGCATCGCCGGCGCTGCCCTCTCGGTCTCGCCGTTCCTGGTCCTGTTCGCGGTGTTCTTCTGGGCCTTCCTATGGGGCCTCCCAGGAGCATTCATTGGCGTGCCCATCCTGATTGCGGCTCTCACCCTCTGCGAACAGCGAGAGTACACGCGATGGATTGCGACGCTTCTGTCGGGACGCGAGCGGCTCTAGCCGAAGGTCGGTTCTCCTTCGACGGTGATCCGCTGCGGCTGCAGCAATCTCAGGCGCCGGTCGGACCCGACGGCGAGCGTGTGGATATAGAAGTATGTGGGCACGTCGTCGGTCGCTTCCATGACCGGGGACGGCGCAGAGAGAATGGGAATGCCGCCGCATTCCCCGATCCAGTCGATGTGCCGGTGACCGTGCATCAGCACCGCCCGGCCGGCGAGCGGCTTGAGTCGCCGGACAAACCAATTGCCGTTGATTAAAGCGGTTCCCACACGCTCGGATAGCGCCTTTGCCGGGCGGGGATACTCGACGACGTGATGGTGCAGGGCGACGACCCAGCAGGCGTAGGGGTACTGCGCGCAGGCGATGTCCAAGCCGCGGGCTTGATCGGCCGTAATCATCCCAAGCGCATTGGTGAAGGAGAAATGCGTGTCGGCGTTCGAGTCCAGCAAAAGGATCCCCAGGCCGTCGTCCGAATCTGGCGGCAGCACCATCGGAAAGACGCTGGTCCATAACTCGGTGAGACGTTTCGACAGCCACGGCCTGCCGATGTCGGCAAACGTCGCCATTTCCTTAAGATGCGGCTCCAGGGCGGAGGCGAGAGTTGCGCCCAGACATCGGCGGGCGCGATCCACCATGCGGACGCGTTCGCCCTGGACGACTCCCATCGCCGACAGGACCCGTAGCTTCCGCAGCCGCTTGTTCGGGCTGGTCGGCAGATCGAGGCGCGCCGGATTGGCGCGATCGACGATGTTCAGGTCGTGATTGCCGGGAATGATCAGCATTCGTTCGGCGAGACGGGGATGACGCAGGACGGCATCGAGGAATTCGGCCCACTCGCTCGAGCGACCGGCATCGGTCATGTCGCCGCTCACCACGATGGCGTCGAGCGGATCGCGCGCATGCAGCGTTTCCAGCTGCGCGAGTAGCCGGGTCAGGCGCTCGTTGCCACGCGGCCCCGACCTGCCGCTTTCGAGACGGAAGCCGTAGCTTTCGCCGACGACGTGCACATCCGACAAATGCGCGATACGCCACGTGCGGCCGCCCTCGGGCCGTTGATCGAATTGCTCGAGGTCGCGGGGCTGCGCCATCGTCGCGTCGGCGATCCCCCAGACGAGTGCAGCCGCCGCGAGATAGCCGGCAATCAATGCCACGGTATTGGCGAGCGCTACCACCGCGAGATGCTCGGGGGACCCCACGCCGGCCGCACCGCGCAACAAGTCCGCATGCGGCAAGACCGCCATCAGCACCAGCAGCGCGACGCCGCAGATCATGCCACCGGACACCAAGGCCGCGGCGGCGCGTAGCCGCGCGCGCTGGATTTTGCTTGCCCGAGCCGAAAGGAGCCGCTCGCCGAGTTGACGCAGCGCCTCGCGGCAAACCGTGTAGGCCGGCTGCACGACGAGGGAATTGAGCGACCAGAAGCTTTTCTCCGCCAGCCGCAACAACGGACGTCCGCCGAACCAGCCGACGGCGATGACGATTACGAGGAGGATCGCAGGCCAGACGCCGGCGAGCGCGGATGCGAGCTTGCTCGAGAATTTGCCGAACCAGATCGCCGCTACGATCGGCGCGATCCCCAGCACCAAACCCGGTATGACGACGAGGAGGGTGAAAGCCACCGCCAGCTTCGGCAGGCTGATCTCTGCAAGCAGGCTGCCGGCGAGCGACAGCAGCGAGCGGCGCTTGGTACTGGACGCGTCATCCTCGATATCGCCGCGGCGAGGATCCATGGCCGGCCTCAAGGAGCTCCTCCAAACCTGCACCGATTGCGGCGTATCGCGCGCTAATCTAATCGTCGCTGGAGAACGTTGCGCGTTCCAATGCGAGGTTACGCGTCCAGCGCGCTATGGCGAGCCGTGCCGAGCCCGCGCATGAAGCGATGGCGGATGAGCGGCGGATCCCGCACAGTCTGCGCGATGCCCGGCTTGTCGTCGATCTTCGCCGCCAGCAGTGCCGGCCCGCCCGCATCGAAGCGCCGCGAAATCAGTTCCTCGAAATGCGCTTCGTCGCGCACCCAGTGGCTGTTGGCGATACCGGCGCCGCGCGCGATCGCCACGATATCGGCGCTGCTCGCGGTCGCCGCCTTCTGCCTGCCGGTGATCTGGTAGATGCCGTTATCCATGATGACGATGGTCAGGTTGCGCGGCTTGACCATGCCGATGGTGGCGAGGCATCCGAGCGCCATGAGGATCGAGCCATCGCCTTCGAGCGCGATCACCCCGCGCTCGGGTTGGGCGACCGCGACGCCGAGCGCAATCGGGCAAGCGAGCCCCATGCTGCCGAGCATGTAGAAGTTCTGCGGCCGGTGGCCGGCCGCATAGAGGTCGAAATTGGTATTGCCGATGCCGGCGACCACGGCTTCGTCGCGGGCAAGCTTGGCGACGAGGCGCTTTGTCAAATCGGCGCGGTTGAGCACCGCCGGGGCATCGATCGTCGGGGCGGCCACGCTTTTGTCCCTCACGTCAATTTGGCTGCCGCCGCCGGATTTCCGCCGGTCAGCAGCGGCGAGAAGATGAAAACCACCGGACTCTGCGTGGTGAACGCCTGCTTGATCGACTTGTCGACGATGAGGGGCATGGTGGCTTCGTCGGTCAGCGTGTGATGGGTGACGGCGATGGAATCGAGCGTCGGGCGCATGGTGCGAGCAACCGTGACCTGGCCGATGTTGAACTCGCCCAAGGTGCCGCGCTCCGACACGGCGATGATCGCCGGAATCTGATACGGCACGATCAGCGACGCGAGCGCGTTGGCAATGAGCGCGAAACCGCTGGTCTGCATCATCGCCACGCCGCGCAGGCCGCCCATATAGGCGCCGGCCAATGTCCCGACGGCCTCGTCCTCGCGGGTTGCGCCGATGGACATGAAATAGTTGTCGGCGGCGGCGCCGTCGATCAGCGGGGTGAGCACGTTGTCGGGCACGTAGGTGACGAGCCTGACGTCGTTCTCCTTCAAGGTGCGCAGAAAGGTATCCGCCCAAGTCATCGTTGCCGTCGCCACTCGACACTGGTCGCTTGACCCCTAGCCCATCTGCCGCGCGGTTGCAAAGATGAAGCAGAATGCGAGGATGCGTGGCGAGCGAGTCGAGAGGTTGCCGGTGAGGAAACGCGCGCATGAGGTCGTGCTGGCAGCGGCGCTGATCGCGGGCTGCGCCATGCAAGCTGCGCCCGGATCGGAGTTCAACTACCCGACCCGGCCGATCACCCTCGTCGTCCCGTTCGCCGCCGGCGGCAGCGCCAGCACGGCCGCGCGCAGCGTTGCCGACAAAATCGCCGAGACGCTGGGCCAGCAGATACTCGTTGATCATCGCGCGGGTCGCGGCGGCACCCTCGGCACGCGCGCGGCGGCGAAGAGCGCAGCCGACGGCTACACCATCCTGATGACGACCAGCGCGGCGGTCGGCACTGCGCCGAGCCTGCTCGAGAACCTCGGCTACGACGCGCGCAAGGACTTCGAACCGATCGGGCTCATCGCGGCCACGCCGAATCTCATCGTCGTGCATCCGAGCTTTCCCGCCCGCTCGCTGGCCGAGCTGATCCAAATCGGCAGAGCAACCGCAACTCCCATCCCTTACGGGTCGCCCGGCGTCGGCACGCTCAATCACCTCACCGTCGAACTGCTTGCGTATCGCACCGGCATGAAGCTTGCGCATGTACCGTACAAGGGCGCGGCGCCGGCGCTCAACGATCTGCTCGGCGGCCATATCGGCGTGCTGATCAGCGCGCTCCCCAACGCCCACGCTCACGTTCTTGCGGGGACGATGCGGGCGCTTGCGGTGACCGGCGCCGAGCGCTCGGCACTGATCCCGGCGGTGCCCACCTTCGCCGAGGCCGGATTCCCGGGTTACGACGTGCCGCTGCGTTGGGGGCTCGCGGCGCCGGCCGGCACTCCGCGCGCCATCATCGACAAGCTCAACCGGGCGCTCAACGCCGCGCTCATGAGCGATGAGGTGCGCCAGCGGCTCCTGGTCGAAGGCGCCGAGCCGCAGCCCAGCACGCCCGAGGCGTACGCTGCCATCATCGACCGCGAGCTGACGATGTGGTCCGATCTGGTGAAGGCCGTGGGCATCAAGCCCGAGTGAAGGGGTGAAGGCTACGTCGACAGTGAGGAAACACCCGAATGCCCCGAAAGCCGATGATCCGGCGTGACGTCTTGCTGGCGGCACTGCTCGCCGCCCAGACCGCGCCCGCCTTTGCGCAGGACTATCCGAGCCGCCCCATCGCCCTCATCGTCCCCTACGCCGCCGGCGGCGGCAACGACTTGATGGCGCGGACCGCCGCCGAAAAGATGAGCAAGACGCTCGGCCAGCAAATCGTGATCGAGAATCGCGGCGGTGCGGGCGGCAGCATCGCCACCCGGCAGATCGCCAAGGCGGCGCCCGACGGCTACACGCTCGGGCTCGGCGGCACCGGCACGCTCGCGATCAATCCGACGCTCTATGGCAATGTCGGCTACGACCCGCGCAGGGACTTCGCGCCGATCGGCCTCATCGCCACCAGCGCGCTCGTCGTGTGCGTGCACCCGTCGCTGCCGGTCCGTTCCATTGGCGAGCTGATCGCGCTCGCGAAGCAGGAGGCGGGCAAGCTCAATTACGCCTCCGCCGGCACCGGCAGCGGCATCCATCTCGGCACCGAATATTTCGCGACCATGGCCGGCATCAAGCTCACGCATATTCCCTATAAGGGCAGCGGGCCGGCGCTCACCGATCTCGTCGGCGGCCACGTTGCGGTCTATTTCAGCTCGCTGCCGCCGGCGCTCGCCCTGGTAAAAGAAGGTAAGGTGCGCGCGCTGGCGGTGACCGGTGCCAAACGTTCGCCGATTTTTCCCGACCTGCCGACGGTGGCGGAAGCGGCGCTGCCGGGCTATGAGGCGGTGCTGCATTATGGGATTGTCGCGCCTGCGGGCACCTCGCGGCCGATCATAGACAAGCTTAGCGCCGCACTGCGCGCCGCGGTGATGTCGGAGGATCTCAAGGCGCGGCTGGCAAATGACGGCGCCGAGCCGCTGGCCTCGACGCCCGAAGAATACGCCGCCGACATCGACCGCGAGGAGAGCAAATGGTCGGCGATCGTCAAGGCGTCGGGCGCGAAGGCGGAGTGATGCAGCTCTGAGTCCTGCCCCGGAGCAAGCAACCCCGTCAGGAACTAGCGCGACGAAAGGTCTGCACGCGGCCAGAGCGTGAGGAAATCCGGAATGCAGTTCAACTTCACCGAAGAGCAGCAGGCCTTCGCCGACTCGGTTCGCCGCTTCGCGCTCACCCATCTCGAAAAGGACGCGCTCAGGCGCGCGCACGATCCACGCTATCCGTTCGATGTCGCCAAACTCATGAGCGCGCAGGGGCTGATGGGCATCACCCTTCCCGAGGCCGACGGCGGGCAAGGCGGCACGCTGACGGACGCGGTGATCGCCATCGAGCAGGTCGCCGCCGTATGCCCGCGCAGCGCCGACGTCGTGCAGTTCGGCAATTTCGGCCCGATGCGGACGTTCGCGGAATACGCAACGCCGCAACAGAAGGCGCGCTGGCTGCCCGACCTGTTGCAGGGCCGCATGGTGATGAGCCTCGGCATCACCGAGCCCGATGCCGGCTCGGCAGCGACCGATCTCAAGACCAGCGCGAAGCCGGACGGCGCCGATTACATCATCAACGGCAGCAAGGTGTTTTCCACCTTCAGTCCGGACGCGACAATTTTCCTGATCTATGTGCGCTACGCGCCGGGCCTCGGCGGCATCGGCTCGGTCATCGTCGAGCGCGGCGCGCCGGGGTTTGCCATCGGCCGACCCTCGCGCTTCATGAGCGGCGAGGAGTGGTGCGAGCTGCATTTCGAAAATTGCCGCATCCCGGCGGAGAACGTCCTGCTCGGACCCGGCGGCTTCAAGAAGCAGATGGCCGGCTTCAACATCGAGCGCCTCGGCAATGCTGCGCGCTCGCTCGCGTTCGGCCGCTATGCCTTCAACAAGGCGCGCGAATATGCCTCAAGCCGCCAGCAGTTCGGCCGCCCGCTGTGCGAGTTCCAGGGCCTGCAGTGGAAATTCGCCGACACGGCGATCAAGCTCGAGGGCGCGCAGCTTCTGCTCTACCGCGCCGCGAGCAATGCCGACCGCGGCCTTCCGTCCGCCTATGAAACCGCGGTTGCCAAGGCGGCCTGCAACCAGGCGGGTTTCGAAGCGGCGAACGAAGCGATCCAGATCATGGGGGGAACCGGCTATAGCCAGGACAGCCTGGTGGAATGGTGCATGCGGCGGTGCCGCGGCTGGATGATCGCCGGCGGCTCGATCGAGATCCTCAAGAACCGCATCGCCGAGCACCTGTTCGAGCGCCGCTTCGACCAGCACCGGCCCAAACCGGCCGAGGCGGCGGAGTGATCGGCGTCCCGGATGCGGTGCAGCGCGGAGCACGGGCACAGCAGTCGATGCGCTCTCGGGAACAAGGTGCGTAGCGATGCACCGCTGATCCGGGACCGCTACAGACCGGAACGGTCCCGGTTCTGCAGCGCACCACTTCGCGCTGGCGCGCTTCGTGCTGCGCCGCGCCCGGGACACGCACATCGTTTATTTGGATTGCTCTAACTCATGTCTCGCTCGACGGAAGGCGATCTGCGCCAGTTCCTCTTCTCGCCCCGCTCCGTCGCCATCATCGGACAATCGGACGATGCGACCAAAACCGCCGGGCGGCCGCTGAAATTTCTGCGGCGGATGGGCTATGCGGGCCGCATCTATCCGGTCAATTCGCGGCGCGAAACCGTGCTCGGCGAGCGCGCCTGGCCGGCGCTCGCCGCATTGCCCGAGCCGCCCGAGCACGCCTACATCGTGACGCCGACGGAAGCTGCCGTTGCGGCGGTCGAGGAGTGCGGCCGTCTCGGCGTCAAGGTCGCAACCGTACTGGCCGACGGTTTCGCGGAAGCGGGCGCCGAAGGTGCGGCGCGCGAGGCGCGGCTGCGCGAGACCTGCGCGCGCACCGGCCTGCGCATCGTCGGACCGTCGAGCCTCGGCGTCGTCGACCTGCGCACGCGCACCATGCTGACGGCGAACGCCGCCTTCGACGAGCCGGATCTGCCGGCCGGGCGCATCTTTGCCGCCTCGCACAGTGGCAACCTCATCGGAACGCTCATGTCGCGGGGCAAAGCGCGCGGCATCGCTTTTGCCGGCCTCGTTTCCGTGGGCAACGAGGTCGATCTCTCGCTCGGCGAAATCTGCGCGGCAACGCTCGATGATCTCGGCATCGATGGCTACATGCTGTTCCTCGAGACCATGCGGCACGCCGAAGCCTTGCGCCGCTTCGCGGTTTCGGCCGCTGCGCGCGGCAAACCGATCATCGCCTACAAGCTCGGCCGCTCGGCCGCCGCGCGCGAGCTTGCGGTCACGCATACCGGCGCACTCGCCGGCGAAGACGACATCGCCGACATGTTTCTCAAGGCCTGCGGCATTGCGCGGGTCGATACGCTCGAGGGCCTGATCGAAGGCTTGCCGCTGCTCTTGCGCGTGCCGGTCACGGCGGTTAGCCGGCGCAAACGCGTCGGCGTGGTGACGACCACGGCGGGCGGCGCGACCATGGTGATCGATCCGCTCGCCAGCCGCGGCGTGACCATCGAGCGGGCGAGTGCGGCGACCTTGGCGCGGCTCGCCGCCGCCGGCATCGAGGTCAAGCCGGCAGCGCTGATCGATCTCACCATCGCCGGAGCGCGCTACGAGACGGTGAAAACCGCGCTCGATATTCTCACGACCGCGCCGGAATTCGACCTCGTGCTCGCGGTCATCGGCTCCTCCGCGCGATCGCAGCCGGAAATGACCGTGCGTCCGGTCATCGACAGCGCGGGCGCGAGCAAGCCGCTTGCGGCGTTCATCGTGCCCGAGGCGCCGGAGGCATTGGCTGCGCTCAGCCGCGCCGGCGTGCCGAACTTCCGCACGCCCGAGGCGTGCGCCGACGCAATTGCCGCGGCGCTGGCACGGCAGCCGCCGAAGTTCGCGCGCTTGGCAGCGCCGGCGGCGAGCAACGGGCCCGTCCTCGACGAACTCGCATCCGGCGCGCTGCTCGACCGCCTGGGCATTGCACGCGTGCCCTCAGTTCCGCTCGACATTGCCATCGACCGGGCACCGCCCCTGCCTTTCCCCTACCCGGTCGCGGTGAAGGCGCTCGGCGCCGAGATCGCGCATAAGAGCGAGGTCGGCGGCGTCGAGCTCGGTGTCGGCGACGGCGATGCGCTCATTGCCGCAATCCGAAAAATCGCCGCGGCCGTCGGCACGCACAAGCCTGACGCGCGCCTTGCCCGCGTGCTGGTGCAGCCCATGGCCAGCGGCCTCGGCGAGGTGCTGTTGGGCTATCGCGTCGATCGCGACGTTGGCGCGCTCATCATGGTAGCCGCCGGCGGCGTGTTCGCCGAGATCGCGCGCGACCGCAGCCTGCGGCTCGCGCCCATCGACCTTGCCACCGCACAGGAGATGATCGCCGAGGTGCGCGGGCTCATTCCGCTCGCCGGCTACCGCGGCAGGCCCAAGGCCGATCTCGAGGCGCTCGCGCACGCCATGGTCGCGCTGTCCCGCCTTGCCGACGACCCCAGTGTTGCGGAAGCGGAAATCAACCCTTTGATCGTGCGGCCGGCAGGACAGGGCGTCATCGCGGTCGATGCTCTGGTGAAGCTTGCGGGGAACGCATAGGCTTCGAGTGCCCCGCGCGCTCGCCCTCGGGAGGACATCATGGCGCATGCCGAAGCGCTGGAGACGCTCGACTCGGTTGGCTCGACGACAGCGGCCGTCGTCGAGTTCGTCAGCGAGCTGCGCTACGCCACCATTCCCGATGAGGCGCGCCACTACGCGCGCCGCCATCTCCTCGATACCGTCGGCGTCATGATCGCGGGCGCGGCGGGCGACGTCGCAACCCGTGCCGAAGCCGTGCTCGCGACGGTGCGGCCGGCCGGTCGCATCCCGGTGCCCGGTCGCGCGCGGCGCGCCGACCTCATCGACGCTGCCTTTCTCCATCCCGACCTGCGCCAGCGCGGATTCCACCCGACCGCCGCGGTCGGCGTGTTCGGCTCGGCCGCGGCCGCCGGCAAGCTCGGCGCGCTTTCCACTGGGCGTCTCGCGAATGCGTTCGGCCTCGCCGCCTCGAGCGCCGGCGGGTTGTTCGCCTTCGTCAACGGCGGCGGCGACATCAAGCGGCTGCACGCCGGCCACGCCGCGCGCGAGGGCCTGCAGGCCGCGCTGCTGGCGGACCAAGGCGTCGAAGGCCCACCCGGCGTGCTCGAAGCCCGCGACGGCTTCATGCAGGCCTTCGCCGCGCTGGCGAGCGAAGCAAGCGGCCAGCGCGGCTACCTTATAAATGCGCGCGCCGGACACTCGCCTGAAACGGGCTCGTCGGCGCGCGCCGCGCTGGCGAGCGAAGCAAGCGGCCAGCGCGGCTACCTTATAAATGCGCGCGCCGGACACTCGCCTGAAACGGGCTCGTCGGCGCGCGTGATCATGCTGCCGCCGCCGTTCGGCATCACCGATTGCTACATCAAGCCCTATCCTTGCTGCCGGCACATCCAGCCGGCGGTCGAGGCGCTGATCGGTCTCCTTGCCGACGAGAACATCGCGAGCGACGAGGTCGATCGCATCGAGGTTGCGACCTATCGCATCGCCGCCGAGCACGCCGAGACCGGATGGGATGACTTCGCCAGCGCGCAGCTCAGCTTTCCCTATCTGATCGGGCTCGCGCTCAAGTTCCGCGCGATCAAGCTCGAGCATTTTGCCGATGAGGTGCGGCGCGATCCCGGCTTTGCCGCCATCGCCCGCAAGCTCACCGTGACGGCGCCGCCGGACGTCGATCGCTTCTATCCGCAATTGCGCCCGGCGCGCGTGACGGTGACGACCGCGCGCGGCAGCTTTACCCGCCAGGCCGACGAGGCGCTCGGTTCGCGCATCGTGCCGCTCGACGACGACGCGCTTGAGGCGAAATTTCTCGATCTGGTCGGGCCGGTGCTCGGCACCGCGCGTGCAAAGGCGCTGGCCGAGCAACTGTGGTCGATCGATGCGCTCAGCGACGTGGCGCCGCTGGTGGAGTCGATGGCAAAGCCGGGGTAGCCGTTAGTTCAGCAGCGGCCGTAGCCCGCATGAGCGAAGCGATATGCGGGGGGCTTGGCTCGTCGCACGAATCCCGGATTTCGCTTCGCTCATCCGGGCTACGAACTACCACGCATCTCACCCATATTTCGGAACCAGCGCCAAGGCATTGGTGCGGTCGATCTGCGCGCGCCGCGCGTCGGACAGAAATCCGGATTCGTAGGTCTTGATCATTTCCGCGATGACGCGCGGATTGGCGAAAGGAAAGTCGGTGCCGAACACGATGCGCTCCGGCAAGGCGACGTGATCGAGCGTGCCGAAGGTCTGCTCCCCCGCCGAAAGCGCGTTGTCGTACCAGAAATGCTTGAGGCCGGCGTAGACCTGCTCGCGCGAAAGCTGCGGCAGGCGCGGATCGATCATCGGCGACACCGAAAGCCGCCATGCGAAATAGGGAACGAGTCCGCCGGCGTGGGGCAGGATGAAACGAACGCGCGGGAAGCGCTCGATCGCGCCGGAGAAGATGAGGTTCACCACGGCGCGCGTGGTGTCGAACAGGTACTCCATCATGAAGGCCGGCCAAGGCAGCGCAAGCCCTCTGCTCGAGGGATGCAGGCCGGGATGAACGAATACGACCGCGCCATGCTCGTTCAGCCTTGCCAGCACGGGATCAAAGCGCGCATCGCCGAGAAAATTCTCGCCGTAGCTCGCAAACAGCGAGACCCCGTCGAACTCGAGCACGTCGAGCGCATAGGCAATCTCGTCGAGCGCGCCCTTTATGCTCCACAGCGGCACCGTGCCGAACGCCCCGAAGCGCGTGGGCCAGCGCGCCACGAGCTCGGCCGCGTAATCATTGCAGCGCCGCGCCAGCGCCTGTGCGCTCGCCTCGTCGCCGAAGCCGACGCCGGGCTGCGCCAACGACGTCAGCGCGACTTCGATGCCATGCGCATCCATCAGGTCGAGCGCGAGTTGCGGCGTCCAGTCGGGATATTTGCCGATGGCCGGCCCCCGTCCCGCCGCATAGACCGCCTCGCGGTAGAATGGCGGAATGAGATGGAAATGAACGTCGATCCTGCGCGGCGCTGCCATCATATGCCCAACCAAAGAACGTCATGCCCGCGAACGCGCATGAGCGCTAAACTAGCCAGGTGTCCCGGATGCGGTGCAGCGCGAAACGAAGTGGAGCGGTGCGCCGCTGATCCGGGACCGCCACGGACCGTGACGATCCCGGGTCTGCAGCGCACCACTTCGCTTCGCTTGTGCTGCGCTGCGCCCGGGACACGTTCCTTAACTTAGCGCCCGTACGCGAACGCGGGCATCCAGTATCTACCGGCCTGGCGACTGATGCACTATCCCAAACCGCCCAGAGAGTACTGGATGGTCCCCCTTCGCGGACGATGACAGGCCTCGTGTTGAATTTTGCCGGCGCGCATGTCTCTATGCGCAGCGCAAATCGGGAGAGACGACCGTGCCCTGGATGGAGGCGAACGGCATCAGCATCCACTTCGAGCTTGCCGGACCGGGGCCGTCGGTGGTGCTGTTGCACGAGATGGGCGGCACGCTCGACAGCTGGGACGGCATCTTTCCTGCGCTGAGCCAACATTTCCGCACGCTGCGCTACGATCAGCGTGGCTCAGGCCTCTCGGAAAAGGTGCGCCAGCCCATCACCACCGAACTGCTGGTGGAGGATCTCGAAGCGGTGCTGCAGGGAAGTGAGCTTGCTCCGCCCTACCACTTCGTCACGGTCGCCGCCGCCACCATGCAGGCGCTGATCTACATGACGCGCCATCCCGAGCGCATCGCGAGTTTCGCGTTCTGCAATCCGTTCACCGGGGCTGATCCCAGCCGTGTGGCAGCGCTCGAAGAGCGCGCCGCTTTGGCCGAGCGTGAAGGCCTGCGCAAGGCGCTTGCGGTGACGCTCGACAAATCCTGGCCGGCCGATATCGGCGAGCGCGACGCCTACGCCGCCTACCGCGCGCGCTATCTGGCCCATGATCCGGTGTGCTTTGCCGCGATGAATCGTGCCATTGCGCGGCCCAATGTGATGCACCTCGCCAAGGACATCCGGCACCCGACCATGGTGGTGGCCGGCCGCTTCGACCAGGTGCGTCCGCCGGCGGCGAGCGAGCAGTTCGCGCGCACGGTTCCCGGTGCGCGCTTCGAATTGATCGACGCCGTGCACATGATGCCGGCGCAGGCGCCTGCGGCGCTGCTTGCGCTGCTGCAGGATTTCCTGGGCGGGGAGGCTCAATCCGTAACGCGACAACGCGCCGGTTGAAGGAAAGCGTGCTCATGAAGATCGAGGCCAACGGCATCACCATCAACTACCAGGTGGACGGGACCGACGGCGCGCCCTGGCTCGTCTTGAGCAACTCGCTCGCGACCAACTTGGCGATGTGGGAGCCGCAGGCGCGCGAGCTCGGCCGTGCGTTCCGCGTGCTGCGCTACGATCAGCGCGGACACGGCGCGACCGAGGTACCCGCCGGCCGCTACGCCTTCGACCTGCTGGTCGCCGACGCGCTCGCGCTGATGGATGCGCTCGGAATAAGAAAAGCGCATTTCGCCGGCCTGTCCATGGGCGGCGCCACCGCGCTCGGCCTCGCGCAGCAACATCCGGATCGATTCGACCGGGTCATCGTCTGCGATTCGCCATGCCAATCGACGCCGAGCAGCAGCCAGCAATGGGAAGAGCGCATCGTGATTGCGCAAAAGCAGGGCATGGAGGCCCTGGTCGAGCCCACGATGGCGCGCTGGTTTCCTCCCGAGGTCTTGAAGGCCAATCCGCCGCACCTCGACAAGGTGCGCCAGATGATCCGCACCACTCCGGTGAATGGTTTCATCGGATGCGCGGCGGCGCTCGCCGACCACAACTATGCCGCGGCGGTCGCAATGGTGAAACATCCGGTCCTGTTCCTGGTCGGCGAGAAGGACGCCGCGGCGCCGCCCATGCGCAAGCTCAACGAGGCGCTGCCCGGCTCGCGTTACGTCGAGCTTGCCGGCGCCGGGCACATTTCCAACCTCGACCAGCCCGAGGCTTTCACCCGCGCCATTGCCGATTTTCTGGCGGCCAAATGAGGGCGCTGCAGCCCCGGCATGCCGCCGCCTCGATTGCAAACTTGCTGGGAGGAGCTATACCTTCGAGCCAAGATCGAGCCGGGCCAGGCGCGGCCGAGCCAGTCATTTCAAGGCGTTAGGCTTTGATGCGCGCAGGCCGCCCCGGACATCGAGCCGAAATCTCTCGAGGAGAAAACGTCATGACCGCCGCCGCAGCCACCAAGCAAACGCAAGCTCCGCTCTCCAACAAGGCGCGCGAGATGATGGAAGCCATCAATACTGACGCCGCCAAGCACCACGTGTGGATCCGCACCCAGGCGAATGCGCCGGCGCAGCGTCCCTGGTTCAGCGAGACGGGCGGCGAAGGCAGCGGGCAGCTCGCGTCGGGCCGCGTCGCCGCCAACCAGATGAAGACGCTACCCTATATGTGGCGCTGGAGCGAGTTCAGCCCGTATCTGCACCGCATCTCCGAGATTGCGCGCAAGGCCGAGGTGTCGCCGATCGAATTCGCGGATCGCCAGAGCATTCTTCTGCTCAATCCCGGATTGAACGGCCGTCTGCAGGTCACCAACACCATCCGCTGCGCGATCTCGATCTATAACCCCGGCGACGTCGCTCCCGTCCATCTGCATTCGCCCAACGCCAGCCGCACCATTTTGTCGAACAAGGGCGGCTATACGGTCGTGGAAGGCGAGCGCTGCACCGCCGAGCGCGGCGACTTGATCCTCACCCCGAACGGCACCTGGCACGACCACGGCAACGATTCGGGCGAGCCTGTGATCTGGATCGATATGCTCGATTGGCCGCTGATGGAATTCCTCGACGCCGCGTGGGTCGATCACGACATGCCGGGCGTGCAAGGCAACGCCAAGGTCCAGCCCGTCAACAAGAGCGACGGCCGCTCGCGCCGGCTCTACGGCCGCGGCGGCATAAAGCCGGCTTTCGTCGATCACCAGATCGGTGTCGGCCGCAGTCCCGCGCCGCTCATCCATTACCGCGGTGCCGAGGTGCTCGAGACGCTGCACGGCCTGCGCAAGGAGAAGGGCGATGCGTATGAGGGCATCAAGGTCGACTTCGTCAACCCGGTGACCGGCGAGCCCGTATTCAAGACCTTGAACTATTCGGCGCAGCTGTTGCGGCCGGGCGAGGAGACCGAGCTCAAGCGCGAGACCGCCGGCACGTTCTACGTCGTCATCGAAGGCTCGGGCGCGACCGAGGTCGGCGGCAAGCGCTTCGAGTGGACGCAGAACGACATTTTCGTGGTGCCGAATTTCCTGTGGCGGCGCCACATCAACACCGGCAAGGCCGACGCGGTACTCTATTCGGTGTCCGACGCCGCGCTGATGCGCAACATCGGCCAGTACTACGCGCAGGGCCGCTCAAAGGACGGCAAGGTCACCGATCTGGTGAACTGAGGCGGCCTTCTAGGAGAGTTCGCGGTCAGACTTTGTAGCCCGGATGAGCGCCAGCAAAATCCGGGGTCCCGCATATCGCCATAGCGCGTCGAAGACGCGCGTAAACGCGCTTATGGCTCATGCGGACTACAGCATTCCGTGCGATGCGTCTCGAAGGATGAGGGCGGAATCCGGCGCCTCAGACTTCGTCCACGACCCTATTGCGCAGCACGCCGATCTGCGGTGATGCGACTTCCACCACGTCGCCGGGCTTGAGCCACACCGCCGGATTACGGTGCACGCCGGCGCCGGTCGGGGTTCCGGTCCAGATCAGGTCGCCCGGCTTGAGCGTCGTAAACGTGCTGATGTAGTTGATCAGCCAGGCAAAGCCCCAGGTCAGGCGGTCGGTTGAGTCCTCCTGCCGGAGTTCTCCGTTCACGCGCGTCGTCAGATGCAGCGGCTTTGCAGGGTCGATCTCGTCGGTCGTGACAATCCAAGGACCGAGGCTCCCGGACTTGTCGAAATTCTTGCCTTGCGTGACGTTCAAGCTGCCGTGGCGCAGCCAGTCGCGCACGCTGCCTTCGTTGCCGAGCGTGACACCGCCGATCATGGATAACGCGCTTTCGCGTGGGACGTGTCGGCCTTCCCTGCCGATCACCAGCACGATCTCGCCTTCGTAATCGAATTTGTCCGAGACTTTCGGCCGCACGATCGGCTGTTCGGTGCCCACCAGCGAACTCGGGAAGCGGCAGAACAGGTTGGGATATTTCGGCGCCTCCCGGCCGTCTTTGTACTCGGCACTGCGATCGGGATAGTTGATGCCGACGCAGATGTTCTTTTCAGGCGCGGGGATCGGCGGCAGCATCTCCACGTCCTTGACCTGGTAATCCGGCCGGCCGGTCGCCGCTGCGCGTGCTTGCGCAAGCGCCTGCGCGCGAAACACGTCGAGCAGCGTCGGGTATTGGGTGAGCTTGCGGCCAAGATCGATGATGCCGGTCTCGGTCACCGCGCCGTAGCTGGTGCGGCCGTCCGCTTTGAAGCTTGCAAGTTTCATGAGTGTTGCATCCGTTGGTACATCGATATCTCCCCCTCGTCATTGCCGGGCTTGACCCGGCAATCCATCCCCTTCGCAAAAGACTTTTTGCCAAGAAGCTGGATGCGCGGGTCAAGCCCGCGCATGACGTGGAACCATCACGCCGCCTGCGGCGCGCCCGGCTGCCGCAGCGGATGGGCGCGGGCGAAGGCCTCGTGCTGCATGCAGGTGTCGACGATCCGGCGCACGGTCGGGAACGGCGTCAGATCGTATTTGTAGAAATTCGCGCCGGCGGCTTGGCTCGCCAAACAGATGTCGGCAATGGTGATGGCATCGCCCTGGCAGTAGCGTCCGGTTTCCGCGGATCCCGCGAGATTGGTCTCCAGCGCCTTTAACGCCTCGCCGATCCAGGTGTGGATCCATTTGAGCCGCGCGGGCTCATCGAGCTTGAGCTCGTGCTCGAGATACTCGCGCACCCGCGGCACCATTAGAGGATGGGAGTCGCACGCGACGATCTGGGCCAAGCCGCGCACGCGTGCCCGCGCCCGCGCCCCCTGCGGCAACAGCGCTGGCTGCGGATGGGTCTCGTCCAGATATTCCATGATGGCGAGGGACTGGAACAGCACCGGCCCTTGCCCGTCGACGAGCGCCGGCAGAACCATTTGCGGATTGACCGCGTGGTACTTCGCTTCGCGCTGCTTGCCCTGCATGAGATTGACGTCGACGACCTCGTCCGGCGCAAGCCCTTTGAGGTTGAGCGCGATGCGCACGCGAAAGGTCGCGAGCGAGCGCCAGAATGAGAACAGCTTCACGGGCCCTCCCCCTTGCAGAAATTGTGAAGGGATTGTTCCTACCATAATATATCGCCACGAAAAAACTCTCAGTCGTCATGATCCCCACGACGACTGAAGGACTGGGTATACCGGGAGGACGGGAATGGCTTCGGTCGAGGAAACGCGCAGCCGGGCAACGGGCGGCAGCAGCCACGAGCATCGCAGCGAGGTGCGCGACGGCATGCGCATCGACTGGGACGTCCCGATCAAGATGGACGACGGTCTGATGCTGCGCGCCGACGTCTTTCGCCCGCTGAAGGACGGCCGCTATCCGGTGATCCTGAGCTACGGCCCCTATGCCAAGGGCCTCGCGTTCCAGGATGGCTATCCGAGCGCCTGGCAGCGCATGGCCGAACAGCATCCCGACGTCACCGCCGGCTCGAGCAACCTCTACCAGAGCTGGGAAGTGGTCGATCCCGAGAAATGGGTGCCGCACGATTATGCCTGCGTGCGCGTCGACTCGCGCGGCTGCGGGTGCTCGCCCGGCTTCATCGATCATTTCTCGCCGCGCGAAACCAAGGATTTTTACGACTGCATCGAATGGGCCGGCATGCAGCCCTGGTCGAGCGGGAGAGTCGGGCTCAACGGCATTTCCTATTACGGCATCAACCAGTGGCAGGTGGCGACGCTGCAGCCGCCGCACCTGGCCGCGATGTGCATCTGGGAAGGGGCCGCCGACTGGTACCGCGATATGACCCATCACGGCGGCATCGTCTGCACGTTCTGGGAAAACTGGTACGACCTGCAGGTGAAGACCGTGCAATACGGCGCGGGTGAGCGCGGAAAGCGTTCGCGCGTGCACGGCGAACTGGTCTGCGGCCCGCTGACCTTGTCCGAGCAAGAGCTCAGGCGAAACCGGAGCGCGCTGGGCGACGACATCCGCGCCCACGCGCTCGATGACGAGTACCACCGCGCGCGCTCCCCGGTCTGGTCCAAAGTGAAGACGCCGTTTCTTTCGGCAGCCAATTGGGGCGGTCAGCCCTTGCATCCGCGTGGCAATTTCGAAGGCTTCGTCCGTGCGGCCGCGAAGGACAAATGGCTCGAGGTGCACGGCATCGAGCACTGGACCCATTTCTACACGGATTACGGACGCAAGCAGCAGCTGCGCTTCTTCGACTATTTTCTGCACGGCAAGCACAACGGCTTCGACCGGCATCCGCGCGTGCTGTTGCAGGTGCGTCACGTCGACAAGTTCGTCGAGCGCGCCGAGAACGAATGGCCGCTCAAGCGCACGAAATGGACGAAGTTCTTTCTCGACGCGGCCAGCGGCGCCCTCGCGCACAAGCCCGCGCGGAGCAAGGGCGTTGTCCGCTTCGAGGCTTTGGGCGACGGCGTCACCTTTCTGACCGAGCCGCTGGCGCAGGAAACCGAGATCACCGGGCCTTCGGCGGTCAAGCTCTTCGTCTCGTCATCGACCAAAGACGCCGATCTGTTCGTGGTGTTGCGCGTCTTTACCGGCGATCTCAAGGAGGTGGTGTTCCAGGGCGCGATCGATCCGCATACACCGGTCGGCCAGGGCTGGCTGCGCGCCTCCCACCGCAGGCTCGACAAGACGCTTTCCAAGCCCTACCGGCCCTACCACAGCCACGACAAGATCGAGCCCCTGAGGAAAGGCGAAGTGCTCGAGCTCGACATCGAGATCTGGCCGACTTCGATCGTTGTACCGCCCGGCCACCGTATCGGCCTGTCCATCCGCGGGAAGGATTATGTCTATGCCGGGCCGAGCGGCGGCAAGCTGTCGAACTTCAAGAACGAGCTCACGGGTTGCGGGCCGTTCCTGCACGATGATCCGCACGACCGTCCCGCGGACGTCTTCGGCGGCGTCACCAGTCTGCACTTCGGCGCCGGACGGCGGCCCTATCTCCTGTTGCCGATCATTCCGCCCAAAAAAGCGCCACCGCAGAAACGCGGAAGTCCTCGCAAGTAGGCCAAAGGCTCGCCCGTGCTAAGCAGTACCGACCCTGCCGGGCGGCTGGCGCCGGTCCTGCGGCCATCTGGCGAGGTGTCGGAGGGACCTGCCGTAAGGTAAGCTCATGCAACATTGCGATCACAGAGGGTCTGGGGAGGGATGAATACGCAATTCTGGCTGATCCAGGCCTTCAACGGAATTTCATACGCGGCGCTGTTGTTTCTGGTGGGCAGTGGCCTCTCGCTGATTTTCGGCGTGATGCGGATCGTCAATCTCGCGCATGGCTCCTACTTCCTTTTGGGCGGGTATGTCGCACTGTCGGTGATCTGGACGACGGGCTCCTGGGCGCTGGCGCTGCCAGTTGCAGCCCTCTCGATCGCCGTGGTGGGCCTGCTGATGGAACGGATTTTCCTGCGCCCGCTGGGATTCGATCCGTTGCGGCAGGTGCTGCTGACAGTCGGCTTTGCTTTCCTGTTCCAGCAAGCGGCCCTGGATATCTGGACCGGCAACAACTTCGATATCAATCCGCCCGATGCTCTGACAAAAAGCGTCGTGGTCGGCGGACTGTATCTGCCGCTCTACCGCATCTTCATGATCGGCATGGCAGCGGCGATCGGCATCGCCCTTTGGCTGGTGATGGAAAAGACGCGGATGGGAGCCGCGGTTCGCGCCACCGTCGATGACGCGCAAATGGCGCGCGGCGTCGGCATCGATACCTCGCGCATTTCCATGTTCATCTTCGCGCTGGGCGCGTTCCTCGCCGCACTGGGCGGCGTCATCGGCGGCGCCTTCCTCGGCATCTACCCGGGCCTGGACTTCGAGATGCTGCCGATCGCGTTTGCGGTGGTCATTATCGGCGGGATGGGAAGCCTCGGCGGCGCCGCCATCGGAGCACTGCTCGTCGGCTTGGCCGACAATTTCGGAAAGGCGCTGTTCCCCGAGGTTTCCTATTTCACACTCTACGCGCCGATGGCGTTGATTCTGGCGGTGAAGCCGACCGGACTGTTCGGACGGGAATGAGCACCGACGGATGAAGAGCCAGAAAATAAAGATCTTGAGCGTCGTCGTGGCCCTGGCGGCGCTCGCCATCATCGTTCCAAACAGCAATTCGTTCGTGATCCTGCTGGCCACGCGGGCTTTGGCTTTCTCGATTCTGGTGATGAGCGTCGACCTCCTCCTCGGCTATACCGGCCTGCCCTCCCTCGGGCAGGCGGCCTATCTCGGCGTCGGTGCGTATCTGACGGCGATTCTCGCGACCAAGTACCAATTCGGCCTGGGATACGATTTTTGGTTGGTCGTCGTGCTCGGAATTCTTCTCGCAGCAGCATTGGCAGCCGTGTTCGGCCTGCTCGCCATTCGCGCGACCGGAGTCTATTTCCTGATGATCACGCTCGCGCTCGGCCAATGCGTTTGGGGGCTGGCCTATCGGTGGAACTCGCTTACCGGCGGCGACAATGGCATCAATTTGCGAGCGCGGCCGAGATTCGGCATCGATCTCGCAGATGAAGTAACCTTCTTCTATGTGGTGTGCGGTTTTTTCGCCGTTTCGCTGCTGTTAATGTATACGCTAGTCCAATCGCCGTTCGGACGAAGCCTGACGGGGATCCGCGAGCGCGAGCTGCGCATGAAAATTCTCGGCTATAACACCTGGCTGCACAAATACATCGCGTTCATTATCGCCGGCGGATTCGGCGGGCTCTCGGGCGTGCTGTGGGCCCATACCGCAGGCATCGTCAGCCCCGAGAACGTGGTGTTGACCACTTCGGTGGACGCGCTGTTGATGGCGGTGCTCGGCGGCGCGGGTACGCTGGTCGGCGGTGTCATCGGCGCGTTCATCGTGTTCGGCCTGCGCGAATACCTCAGCACGCTGGTTCCCTGGTGGCAGTATGTGCTGGGCGCCGTCTACGTGCTCACGATCCTCTATCTGCCGACCGGGCTGATGGGGATCCCGGAGCGAATTCGCCAGCGGCGGGCGCTTATGGCGACTCGAGAAGACCTGAAAAAGATGGCACCTGTGACCTCCTGACCGGGGCAGGAATCGCGACAACAAGGGAGTCTAAGACTATGACAAGCACCTTGCTACGACGGCTCGGTCCACCGCTGTTGGGCAGCGTTGTTGCCCTGGGAGTGACGCTGCCTGCGAACGCCGCCGAGGAGCTGCGTATCGGATTTGTGGCGCCGACCACCGGCATCTTCGCCCAGGTCGGCAAGGACATGGTCGACGGCTTCCAGCTCTATCTCGACGACGTCAACAGCGACTTCGGTGGAGCAAAAGTGAAGTTCATCGTCGAGGACGAACAGGGCAAGCCGGACACCGCCGTCACCAGGGCCAAGAAGCTCATCTTGCAGGACAAGGTGCACATGCTCGTCGGCGGCCTGCTCGCCTCGAGCGGCTACGCGCTGGCGCCGGTGAGCACCGCCGACAAAACGGTGTACGTCGTGCCCGTTTCGGCGGCCGACGACCTGACCCAGCGCGATCTCCCCAAATATCCGTACATGGTCCGCACCGGCTGGAGCAGCTCGCAACCGAGCCATCCGTTCGGCCAGTGGGCCTGTGACCAGGGATACAAGAAGATTGCCGCGATCGGCGCCGACTATGCGTTCGGCTACGAAGTGGTCGGCGGTTTCCAACGCGCATTCGAGGCCTGCGGCGGACAGATCGTGCAGAAGATTTGGCCGCCGCTCGGCACCAAGGACTTCGGCCCCTACATTCCCACCATCAGGCAGGACGCCGACGCGATCTTCACGCTCATGGTCGGACCCATGTCGCTGCAATTCCCCAAGCAGCTCGCGGCATCGGGCAACAAGAAGCCGGTGATCGGCGGCGGGACGAGCTACGACGAGTTCGTGCTGCCGTCGATGGGCGATGAAGTGATCGGCCACGTCTCCGCGCTGCAATACAGCGCCGCACTGGTAAACCCGAAAAACGAAGCCTTCGTGAAGAAATATCGCGCGAAGTACGGCAAGGTGCCTTCGTACTATTCCGAGACCAACTACACGACGGCGCAGATGATCCATGAGGTCATCAAGAACAACAAGGGTAACTTCCCGGGCTTGGAGGAATTCGTGAAACAGCTGGCCGCGGTGAAGTTGGACACGATCCGCGGTCCCGTCACCATCGACGAGATGCGCAACCCGGTGCAGAACATCTACATCAAGAAGGTCGAGAAGAAGAAGATGTTCGGCTACGACAAGGAAGAGCTCTGGAACACCGTCGTCAAGACCTATCCGAACGTCAACCAATTCGGGCAGTTCAACAAGGAGGAGTTCCTCAAGACCCCGGTCTACAGCCGCGACTTCCCGCCCTGCAAATTCTGCAATTAGCGCGCCCATTGGCCGGGGCGCGGTCGCGGAGCCCCGGCCTCTTCAGTTGCGATTGGTGAGGGGAGCGATGTGAGCGCGGACGGCGGCGTGCCCGCCCTCGAGCTGCGGACCCTGTCGAAAAGTTTCGGCGGCCTGCGCGCCGTGCGCGGCGTCACGCTCACGGTCATGCCCGGCGAGCGCAAGGCGATCATCGGGCCGAACGGCGCCGGCAAGACCACGCTGTTCAACTTGATCACCGGAATTCTGCCGGCCAGCTCCGGACAAGTCGTGTTGTTCGGTCGGGACGTGACCAAGTGGCCAAGCCATCGGCGCACGGCGCTCGGAATGGCGCGAACCTTCCAGATCACCAGCCTGTTCCCGAAGCTTACGGTTCTCGACAACGTGCTGTTGGCGATCCAGGGGCTGCGGCCGTCGAAATTCGTGATGTGGCGGTTTCTGTCCTCCTATCGCGACGTCTACGACAAGGCGCACCGCCTTCTGGAACGCGCCCGCTTCCTGGACCGCAAAGATACCGAGGTCCGCTACCTATCCCACGGCGAGCAGCGGCAGCTCGAGATCATCCTCGGTCTCGCCAGCGATCCGAGGATTCTGCTCTTGGACGAGCCGGCCGCCGGGCTCTCGTCAGGCGAATCCTCGGAGATGATCCGGTTTCTCGCGCAGCTCGATCGCCGCCTCGCGATCCTCCTCATCGAGCACGACATGGACGTGGTGTTCGACGTCGCCGAGCATATTTCCGTGCTCCATTTCGGCGAGGTGTTGGAAGCGGGACCGGCGGAGCAAATCCGCCGCAGCGAAAGGGTGCAGCAAGTCTATCTCGGAACCGGCTGATCCATGGCGATCCTGGAAGTTGAGGACATCCACACTTATTACGGGGACGCTTATGTCCTGCAGGGGCTGTCGCTGCGGCTCGAGGAAGGACAGATTTTGGGATTGCTCGGGCGCAACGGCGTAGGCAAGACCACGCTGGTGAACTCGATCGTCGGCTTCAATCGTCCGCGGCGAGGAAAGATCCTTTTCAAGGGTGTGGACATCACCGCGATTTCCTCGTTCGAGACGGTGCGCAGCGGCATGGGGCTGGTGCCTCAGGGGCGGCGCGTCTTTCCCACCCTCAGCGTCGAGGAAAATCTCATGGTCGCCGAGCGCAGCGTCGACCGCCGCGGCTGGAACATGGAACGCGTCTATACGCTGTTTCCGCGCCTGCGCGAAAGGCGCAGCCAGCGCGCCAAGACGCTATCGGGCGGTGAGCAGCAGATGCTCGCCATCGGCCGCGGGCTCATGACCAACCCGGACTGCTTGATCATGGACGAGCCTTCCGAGGGTCTCGCGCCCATCATCATCCAGGGCCTTTGGAAGGCGATCGCACAATTGAAGGAGCAAGGTCATTCCATTCTGCTCGTCGAGCAAAACGCCGCGCTGGCGCTCGAGCTGGTCGACTACGTGCACGTGATGAGCAAGGGCCAAGTCGTCTATTCCGCACGTCCGGAAGAACTGCGAGCCAACGACGAGATCAAATCGCGCTATCTCGGCATCTGATCGCCCGCGAAGAGCTTGCAATCCTTACAGGAAATTAATCGCCCCCGAGCCAGGGAGGAGGCGCGAACGGCGGGACAAGATTGGTCCCGGTATTGTAGAGAGCAGGTCGGCCTATCGGAAACACGCCATGCCACAAATGCAAGCTCCGCACCCGCGGTAACAGCGATTTGGGCTTTGAGAGAGAAAGGCAAAGGGAGAAACGCCATGACCGTCAATCGCCGCACCATGATCAAGGGAGCGCTCGCCGCCGGCGTGGCGACGCAAGTGCTCAAAGTCCCCGCCGCGCCGGCGCAGGCCGCGCCGCTTCGTGTCGGCTTCCTGACCATCAAGACCGGTCCGCTCGCCTCCGGCGGGCTGCAGATGGAACAGGGGCTCATCGTCTTCTTCAAAGAACGCAACAACACGCTCGCGGGCCGGCCGGTCGAGCTGCACACCGCCGACACCGCCGGTAATCCCGCGCAGGCGCGCACCAAGACACAGGAGCTGGTCGAGCGCCTCAACGTCGCGGTGCTGATCGGCCCGCTCGCTGCCTTCGAGGCATTGGCCATCGACGACTATATCCGCTCCTCGCGCACGCCCATTCTCTCGGTGGCCGGCGCGGAGGACATGACCCAGCGCAAGCCCAACCCCTGGTTCGTGCGGCCGAGCTGCACCTCGGCGCAGCCGAGCCATCCGCTCGGCGATTACGCCGCCAAGGAGCTCAAGTACAAGCGCGTCGCGGTGATCGCCGACGATTTCGCCTTCGGCCACGAAAACGTCGCCGGCTTCCAGCGCGCATTCGAGGACAACGGCGGCAAGGTCGTGCAGAAACTTTGGACGCCGCTCAACGCGCCGGACTACGGTACCTACATCTCGCAACTCAAGCCCAATCTCGACGCCGTTTATACCGGGCATGCGGGCTCGAACGGCTTCAAGTTCATTCGCCAGCTGCGCGAGTACGGCAACAGGGTGCAAATCCTCGGCGGATTTACGCCGGTCGACGAATCGCTGCTGCAGCAGATGGGCGACGATGCGCTCGGCGCCATCACCGGCAACTGGTATTCGGCCGAGCTCGATTTCCCGGTCAACAAGAAGTTCGTCGAAGCGATCCGCCGCGACTACAAAGTCGACCCGGGCGTCTATGCCGCGGAGACCTATCTCTGCGGCGAGGTGCTCGAGCACGCGCTCAAGACGATCAACGGCAAGGCCGAAGACAAAGAAGCGTTCATGAAGGCACTGCGAGAGGCGAAAGTGCCGAACACCTTGCGCGGCCCGGTGCGGTTCGACGAGTTCGGCAACGTCGTCGGCAACATCTATATCCGCAAGGTCGAGAAGAAGGACGGGCGCTATGTCAACGCGGTGATCAAGACCTATCCCGATGTGAGCCAGTTCTGGACCTATAAACAGGACGAGTTCCTGAAGAACCCGGTCTATTCGCGCGACTACCCGCCGGCGAAGAACCTCGAGCAGTAGCTCTCGATTGGTCCGCGCCATACCCGTCACCCCCGGGCTTGACCCGGGGGTCCATCTTTTCGAAGAAGGATGGATTGCGCCGGAACTCGGGCTTGCCCGACTTCCGGACTTTTAAGCAGCGCAAGTCGGGCAAGCCCGACTTGCGGTGTCAAGCCCGGCAATGACAGCATGGTGAGCCGGGGATGCCTCACCTAGCAGAAGCCGAAAGATGCAGTGGCAGTTCTGGATCATCCAGACGCTGAACAGCGTGGCCTTCGGCGGCCTTTTGTTCCTGTTGTCGTCGGGCTTCTCGCTGATCTTCGGACTGATGCGCATCCCCAATCTGGCGCATGGCGCCTTCTTCATGCTCGGCGCCTATTTCGGCTTCACGCTGCTGCAGCTCAAGCTTGATTTCTGGCTGGCGGCGCTCATCGGCGGGCTCGGTGTCGGTCTCATCGGCATCGTGATGGAGCGGTTGGTGCTTCGCCGGCTCGCCGGCAACGAGCAGGGCCAGGTGCTGGTCACGCTCGGCGTCGCCTTCATCATCGCCGATATCTGTCTGTTGGTGTGGACCGGGGATCCCATGCCCCTGTCCGCACCACAGGCGCTTCGCCCGCCGCTGCGCGTTGGCGGGTTCGCGTTTCCGACCTATCGACTCGTGGTGCTGGCGATCGCGCTTGTTGCCGCGTTGGCGCTCTACCTCTTGATGGAACGCACGCGGCTCGGCGCCATGATCCGCGCCGGCGTCGACGACATGGAGATGGCGCGCGGCGTCGGCATCCCGGTGTCGCGGCTGTTTACCACTGTCTTCCTGCTCGGTGCGACGCTCGCCGGCGTGGGCGGCGTGCTGGGCGGCCCGATCCTCAATGCCTATCCCGGCCTCGACACCGACATGCTGCCGCTCGCGCTGATCGTGGTCATTTTGGGCGGCGCGGGAAGCCTGCTCGGCGCCTTCGTCGGCAGCTTCATCGTCGGCTTCATCTATAATTTCGGGATCGCGCTGGTGCCCGATCTCGCCTATTTCGTTCTCTTCCTGCCGATGGTGCTGGTGCTGGTGTTCCTGCCGCAGGGCCTATTCGGGCGGGTGCAGATATGACGCGCGGCGGCATCCTGGCGCTCGCCCTCTGCGCCGTGCTCCTGCTCGCGGTCCCGTGGATCATCGGCAACGAGTTCTACGTCAACATGGCGAGCCAAGTGCTTATCTACGCGCTGTTCGCGCTCTCCATCAACATGATGCTCGGCTATGGCGGAATGGTCTCACTCGGCCATGCCGGCTATCTCGGCATCGCCGGCTATGCCTGCATCCTCGCCACCATCGCCGGCTACGACCAGCTCACCGCGGCAATCTTCGCGGTCGCGCTGTCGACCGCGGCGGCGGCGTTCTTCGGCCTGCTGTCGCTGCGCGCACCCGGACTGGGCTTCATCATGATCACGCTCGCGCTCGGGCAGATCGTCTGGGGCATCGCCTACCGCGCCAACGATCTCACCGGCGGCGACAACGGCATCCGCCATCCGGCGCGGCCGATGCCGTTCGGCTTCGATATCCGTGATGCGCCGAGCTTTTATTATTTCACGCTGGTGGTCTTCGTCATTGCGCTGTTCTTCATCTGGCGATTTTCGCGCTCTCCGTTCGGCGCGAGCTTGAAGGGCGCGCGCGACCAGCCGCGGCGCATGCGCATGCTGGGTCACAATGTCTGGCTCATCCGCTGGATCACGTTCGTCATGGCCGGTTTCTGGGCCTCGGTCGCAAGCGTCCTCTATGTCTACTACAATCTGTTTCTGAGCCCGCATGCGATCTCGCTGCAGCAATCCGCCGAAATCCTGCTGATGGCGATCCTCGGCGGGGCCAGCACGCTCGCCGGCCCGATCGTCGGCGCCGCCATCATCACCCTCGTCAAGAACGTGATCTCGACCTATGTCGAACGCTGGAACACGCTGCTCGGCGTCATCTTCGTCGTGGTGATCATGTTCATGCCCTACGGACTCGTCCCCGGTTGCACGCAGGCGTGGCGGCGATGGCAAAACCGCCGCAAGAGCGGGAAAGCGACTCCCGCGTCGGAGCCGGCGCAATGACGACCGCCGCGCTCGAGGTCGCGCATCTGAGCAAGCGGTTCGGCGGCCTGCCGGCGACAAAAGACGTCTCGCTCTCGGTCATGCCGGGCGAGCGACGGCTGATCATCGGCCCGAACGGCGCTGGCAAGACCACGCTGTTCAACCTGATCACCGGCGACCTCACCGCCGATGCCGGGTCGGTGCGCCTGTTCGGGCAGGAGCTCATGGGCATGCCCACGCAGCACCGCGTGCATCTCGGGCTTGCCCGCACCTATCAGATTCTGACTTTGTTTCCGCGCGAGCGGCTCGTGCACAACGTCGTGCTGTCGCTGCTCGGGCTCGACCGGCGGCGCTGGAACCCCTTGTCGATCCTGACCGCGAACCGCGATCTCTACGCGAACGCGCACGCCTCGCTGGCACGCGTCGGACTCGGCGAGGCGGCCGAGCGCGTCGTGGTCGAGACCTCCTACGGCGAGCGTCGCCGCCTCGAGCTGGCGATGGCGCTGGCGCAGAAGCCCAAGCTCCTGCTGCTCGATGAGCCGCTTGCCGGCCTGTCCCAGGCCGAGCGGCAGACCGTGCGCGCCTTGCTCGATGCCATCCCGCGCGACGTGACCATCGTGATGATCGAACACGATATGGACACGGCGCTCGCTTTTGCCGAGCGCATCACCGTGCTGCACTACGGCGAGGTCATCGTCGAGGGCACGCGCGCCGAGGTGGTCGCCGATCCGCGCACCCGGGAGGTGTATCTTGGCGACTGAGGCGCTCGCCGTTTCCGCCATCGACGCCTATTACGGCGACAGCCACGTGCTACACGCGGTGTCGTTCGCGCTGCAGGGAGGGCGCCTGCTCGGCCTGCTCGGACGCAACGGCGCCGGAAAGACGACCTGCATGGCGGCGATCATGGGCTTCCTCAAGCCGCGACGGGGCTCGATCAGCCTGTACGGGGAGAATGTCGCTGGGCTCGCTCCCGACGCGATCGCGCGCAAAGGCATCTGCCTCGTCCCGCAGGGACGCCGCATGTTTCGGACGCTCACCGTGCGCGAAAACCTGATGGTCGCGGCGCAGCCGCGCAAAGACGGCGGTTCCGGCTGGTCGATCGATCGCGTGTTCCAGCTGTTCCCGCGCCTCGCCGAGCGCCAGGCCCAGCTCGCCGGCTCGCTCTCCGGCGGCGAGCAGCAGATGCTGGCAATCGGCCGCGCGCTGATGGGCAATCCGCGCGTGCTGCTAATGGACGAGCCCTCCGAGGGACTCGCGCCGCAGCTCGTCGCCGAGGTCGGCCGCACGATTGCGCAACTCAAGGCGGAGGGGCAGTCGATCGTGCTCGTCGAGCAGAACATCAAGCTCACCCTCGATCTCGCCGACGACATCGTCATCATCAACACCGGCCAGGTGGTGTTTCGCGGAACCGCCGATCAGATCAAACTCGACGACGCCATTGTCTCCCAGCATCTCGGCGTGTTCTGATGCCTGTTCCTGCGAAGTGACGTCAGCACCTGCGGCGAACTCGGTCGCACGACCGCCCATCAAAACAGAACAAAGAACGCCAACTCGCAAAGTGATGGCGGCCGAAGACGAGGACATCGCGAGCGAAAGGACAAGACATCAATGGCGGCACAATGGAACAAGTACGCGGCGACCGCGGCGCGCAAGCACGGCAAGCCGGGACGCGAAGTGCGGCCGAAGAGCACGACCGTCGACATCCATTCGCACGTCGCCATCCCGCAGGCTGCCGCGTTGGTCAAGCCGCATCTCGACATGTCCACGATTCCACTGGCGCATTTTGCCGATGCGACGACCAAGGCGCTGAGCCAAAAGCAGGAGGAGGACATTCGCTCGCGCATCACCGGCTATGACGAGCGCCTCGCCGATCTCGACGCCATGGGCATCGACTTGCAGCTCATCATGCCGCCGCCGAACCAGTGCTACTACACGCTGCCGCTCGACATCGCCGTCAAAGCCGCGCGCATGGTGAACGACGGGCTTGCGGAATATGTGGCGCGCAAGGCGGACCGCTTCGTCACGCTCGGCACCGTGCCGCTCAGCGATGGCGCAGAGGCCGCGCGCGAGCTCGAGCGCTGCATGACCTCGCTCGGCATGAAGGGCGCTGAGGTATTGACCAACGTTGCGGGCCGCGAGCTCTCCGAGCCGGACTACGCGCCATTCTGGCAAAAGGCCGAGGCGCTCGGCGCGCTCATCGTGATCCACCCCAACGGATTCACCGACGCGAAACGACTCACGCGCTTCTACTTCAATAACGTCATCGGCAACCCGCTCGAAACCACCATCGCGCTGCATTACCTGATCTTCGACGGCGTGCTCGAGCGCCACCCCGACCTGAAGATTCTAGCAGTGCACGGCGGCGGCTATCTGCCCGCCTATTGCGGCCGCATCGATCATGCCTGGGGCGCGCGCTCGGATGCGCACGGCGCTCTGCCGCAGCCACCGACCAGCTATCTCAAGAAGATCTATTTCGACACGGTGGTGTTCACGCCGCATCAGCTCGCGGAGTTGGTGCGCCTCTACGGCGCCGACCACATCATCATGGGAACCGACTATCCCTTCGACATGGCCGAGTACGATCCGATCGGCCACGTCGCCTCGGCCGACGGCTTCGATGCCGCAACGATCGCTGCCATCGCCGGCGGCAACGCGCGCAAGCTGCTGGGGATTTGAGCCGCCCTCATCCTGAGGAGCGCGCGCGATAACTGCTGCTTCACGCACCGCACGTGTGCGCACGTGTCTCGAAGGATGAGGGCGGCCCATGCTTCGAGACGCATCGCAGCGTTACGCTGCGATGCTCCTCAGCATGAGGCCATCCACGTTTCATGCTTAGGGTCGGCTGAGAAGGTTACTCCCCCTTCACTTTGGCGTCGTGGATCACCTTGCGCCATTTCGGCTCGTCGGCCTTGATGTATTTGGTGAGCTGCTCCGGCGTGCCGGCGATCGATTCGAAATACTGCCGCTCGAGGAAGTTCTTCTTGATCTCGGGATCGGCGAAAATCTTGCGCACTTCAGCGTTGATCTTGCCGACGACATCCGCCGGCATTCCGGGCGGGCCGAACAGCCCGAACCAGGAGATCGCCTCGTAGCCGGGCAGACCGCTTTCAGCGACGGTAGGCACTTCCGGCAACAGGGCCATGCGCTTCGCGGCCCCGACCGCGAGGAGCTTGACCTTGTCAGCCTTCCACTGCGGTACCGCGCTGCCCACGCTGATGAACATCAGCTGGATGTGTCCGGCCATCACGTCAGTGAGCGCCGGGGTGGCGCCCTTATAGTGCACCGCCTGGAATTTCGCGCCGGAAAGCGCCTGGAACAGCTCCATGTTGAGATGACCGCTCGATCCAATGCCGAACGTCCCGTAATTGAGCTCGCCCGGCTTTTGCTTGGCGCGCGCGATCAGCTCCTTGACGTTCTGGACCGGCAGCGCCGGATTGACGATCAGCGCGTGGTTGATGGTGACGAGGCCCGAGATGGGCGTGAAGCCCTTGACCGGATCATAGGGCAGCTTTGGGTAGAGGCTCGGATTGACCACGAAGGTGACCTCCGGCCCAATGAGCAAGGTGTAGCCATCGGGCGCGGCCTTGGTGACGTATTCCGCCGCGATCTGGTTGTTGGCGCCCGGCTTGTTTTCGACGATCGCCTGTTGGCCCCAGGCGTCGGTGAAGCGCTGCGCCAACGTGCGGGCGAGCGCATCGGTCACCCCGCCGGGAGCGGCCGGAACGATGATCGTCACCGGCCTGGTCGGATAGCCCGCCTCTTGCCCGGCCGCCGCCGCAGGCAATAACACACTCGCCACCGCAGCCATCAGCCACGTCCGCATTTAGTGCTCTCCCTGAACTGCTCGCCTTTTGCCGAACTATCGCTGATTTTCTGCCGCCCGCCTATGGCCGACGCAATGCGGCAATCCCGCACAATCTTGAATTCGCCGCGTGGTTGGCGCCGTAGACTGCCCCGCATTTTGCTGCGCTCATCCGAGCTACGAGCTGGTGAGAGCGCGCCGAAAGGTTGTCGAATGTGATGCCGTCGCCATCGATATCGACGGCACCTTCACCGATCTGGTCGCTTAGCGGCGCGGGACGATAAGACATTGGCATGCGTCCCGATTTCAGGCTTAAATGAACGAATAACCTCGAGGGAGAGGGCCATGCGAAAACATTCTGCCATCATGCGTACCGGCGTGGCTGCGACCATTGTCATGATCGCTGCCGCGACAGCGGCTCACGCGCAAGACAAAGTCATCAAGATCGGCGGGCTGTTCGCCATGTCCGGCCCGGGTTCCTATTTCGGCGTACAGGACAAGCAGGGGATCGACCTTGCGATCGAGCAGCTCAACAAAAACGGAGTGAACGGCCACCGGTTCGAGGTCCAATACGAGGATTCGGCATGCAGCCCGCTCCCGGCAACGCAGGCGGCCAAGCGGCTCCTCGAACAATACAAGCCGCAGATCGTGCTCGGCGAGGAGTGCTCGGACGCCACGCTCGCAATCATGCCGCTCATGGAGCAGGCGAAGGTTCCGTTGCTCAACGCCGGCTCCTCCTCGATCAAGATCACCGATCCCGGCAACCCGTGGACGTTTCGCATCATGCCCAACGAGGTGATGCAGGGCGTGGACATCGCCACCAACGCCTATAAGCGGCTCAACGCGCGCACGGCGGTGCTGCTCTATGAAAACACCAATGCCGGAATCGGCAACGCGAAGGTCTTCGGCGATACATTCAAATCGCTCGGCGGGCAAATTCTCGCCGATATCGGGTTCGGCCGCGACGTGAACGACTTCACCGCGATCGCGACGCGCATCGCCGGTCTCGGCAAAGTCGATGTGATCCCGACCTACACGCTCGAGGGGCAAGGTCTGCGCATCACCCAAGCGCTCGCCCAGGCCAGCGTCACGAAGGGTGGCGGGGGACCATCGATCCAGCTCGGCACGATCTGGTTGCCGTTCGGCTTCGAGCAGAAGGCAGGCAAGGCGGCGCTAGGTTACGTGCGCATCGTGCAATTCGACCCGACCGACAAGCGCGAAGTCGTGCAGAACTTCATTCGCTCGTTCAAAGCCAAGTACAATCAAGAGCCGACGCACATCAATGCACACGCTTTCGATCAGATTCTGGTCGTCGCCGACGTCGTTCGCCGCGGCGGCAAGGACTCGCAATCGATCCGCGACATCATGGCGACCACAAAGGACTTTTCCGGCGTGACCGGAAGCGTCGAATTCGACAAGACCAACCAGAATACCAAGATGGATACCATCCACTACATGGAGACCTTGCCGGACTTGTCATGGAAGGCGCTCGGCTGGAACTGAGAGGTCATGCTGACCATCGTTCTCCAGCAGGGAATCAATGGCATAGTCTTCGGGAGCCTCTATGTCCTCGTGGCATTGGGGCTCACCCTCATCTACGGCGTCCTCGTACAGATCAATTTTGCGCACGCGGACATCGTGACCATCGGCGCGTTCGCGGCCTACTTCTTCACCTTCCTCTTCGGCGGCAATTATCTCGTCAGTATCGGCATCGCGCTTATGGTCGGCGCGGCGCTCGGTTGGCTCGTCAACGCGACGATCTTCGCACCGTTGCGCGAACGCGGCAGCGAACTGTTGCCGCTGATCGCGACCATCGGCGTGTCGATCCTGTTGCAGAACGCGATGCTGCTCTGGTTTGGGCCGATCCCCTATGCCTTCGATAGTCCCTATAGCAATGAAGTGATCCGACTCGGGGGCGGCACGTTCATTACCTGGCAGAATCTGATCATCATCGGCGTATCAGCGGTAACCATCGCGCTGCTCTACGCGTTCATGAAATTCACCATGATGGGAAAGGCGCTGCGCGCGGTCGCACAGGACCGCGAGACGGCGGGCCTCATGGGTATCAATCCCAATCAGCTCATCATGCTCACCTTCGTGATCGCTTCGGCGCTCGCCGGCATGGGGGGCGCCATGCTTGGCCCCATCCTCGTGCTCACGCCCTTTGCCGGCACGAGCGTCATCGTGAAGGCGTTCGCCATTGTCATTATCGGAGGATTCGGCAACGTCGAAGGAACAATCATCGCCGGGCTTGCGGTCGGCTTGGTCGAAAGCTTCGCGACCCAGCTGGTCAATCCGGGCCTGACCGACCTCATCGTGTTCACGCTCCTTCTGCTGATGCTCGCATTCCGGCCGACCGGACTGATTGCCGAGAAGCGTGAAGAGAATGTCTAGCGGGGGCGGTCTCGCGCTTGCCGATCAATCCAGCAATCGGCGCTGGTGGCTCCTCGTCGCCGCCGTTGTCATCGCGACCTTGCCGCTGGTGTTTCAGGATTCCTATTGGCGCACCAATCTCATCGTTTGCGCGATCAACATCATGCTGGCCATCGGCCTTGATTTCATTCTCGGCTATGCCGGCCAACTCAACCTCGGTCATTCGGCGTTCTATGGCATCGGCGCCTATGCCTCCACGCTGCTCATCATGAAGCTTGGCGTGCCATTCTGGATGGCGTTCGTCTGCGCCGTCGTATTATCCGGCGCCGCCGGCATGGCCCTGTCGATCTTCGCGGTTCGTCTGCGGGGCCACTACCTTGCGATCGCCTCGCTCGGCTTTGCCGTCATCGTGCATCAGGTGCTGTTGAACTGGATCAGCCTGACGCAAGGTCCGCTCGGCATCTATGCGATCAAGCCGCCGCCGGACATCGCGCTGCCGGGGCTGCCGGTCATCTCGTTTGGCAACACAGCGAACATGTTCTATCTGGTGGCGGCGTTCGCGTTCCTTTTCTATCTCCTGCTCGACCAGCTCGTCCGCTCGCCGATCGGCGAAACCCTCACTGCCATCCGAGAGGACGAGGTTTCGGCGGCTTCGTTCGGCATCAACTGCACCGCCTGGAAGGTGTTCGCTTTCGGCGTCGGCTCGGCGATTGCGGGCGCGGCAGGCGCCTTCTACGCGAGCTTCGTCGGTACGTTGGTCCCGGACGCCTTCATCATCACGGAGTCATTCACCATTCTGGCCATGGTGATCGTCGGCGGCATGGGGACGTTGATAGGTCCTGTCTGGGGCGCGATCCTGCTCACGGTCTTGCCCGAACTTTTGCGCGGATTCGGCGATCTGCGGCTCGTCCTCTACGGTGCTGCGCTCACCCTCGTCGTGCTGTTCATGCCGGGCGGTCTCGTGCAGGCGGTGCAGATCCTGCGCGCGCGCTTTGGTCTGCTCCGAGCCGCCGGCGACGCTGGAATGCGCCGATGACCGCGCCGGACCGGGTTGCGGCGGCGGCGCAAGCACGTCCTGCCACAGCCGCCGCTTTCTTTTGCAGCGAAGGTCTACACAAGCGGTTCGGCGGCGTGCAGGCGGTTCGCGACATTTCGCTCAATATCCCGCATGGCAGTGTCTTTGCGATCATCGGCCCGAACGGAGCGGGCAAATCGACGCTGCTCAACTTGATGAGCGGGCTCTATCAGCCGGATGCCGGCCGAATGGTGTTCGACGGCGTCGATCTCGTCGGCGTGCCGGCGCACAAACGCGTACGCCTCGGCCTTGCCCGTACGTTCCAGAAGATACGACTTTTCAAGCAGCTGTCGGTTCTCGGCAATGTCATCGCCGCCTTCCATGTCCATCACGATATTCCGGCCTGGCAATACGTCGTCCACGGGGCCGCCTTTGCGCGCGACCACGCCCGCTGCCGGGCGGAGGCAATCAATCTCCTGCGCTTCGTCGGGCTGGAAGCGCGGGCGTCCGTCCTCGCCGCCTCGCTCGCCTATGGTGAGCAGCGCATGCTCGAACTTGCCCGCGCGCTCGCGACCTCGCCCCGCCTGCTCATGCTCGACGAGCCCGCTGCCGGTCTCAACGCGGCGGAAGTGGAGCGGTTGCTGGAGCGCATTCGTCTTCTTCGCGAGCGCGGCATGACGATCATCGTCGTCGAGCACAACATGGATCTGGTGATGAAAGTCGCGGACCGCGTGCTGGTCATGGACTATGGACAGTATCTTTTCGAGGGCTCCCCGGCCGAAGCGCAGGCGAATCCCGCGGTGATTGCCGCCTATCTCGGAGCATGACGTGAGCGCGCTGCTCCGGGCCCAAGGACTCGAACTGGCCTACGGCGAAGTCTCAGCCTGCCGCGATATCAGTTTTCATGTCGCGCAGGGCGAGATCGTCACGTTGATCGGCGCCAACGGCGCCGGCAAGTCGACGACGCTGCGCGCCGTCGCCGGCGCACTCCTGCCGCGCGCCGGCTCGATCCATTTCCGCGAGCAGGACATCACGCGCCTGCCGTCGCATGAGCGCACGAGGCTCGGCATCTCGCTCGTTCCCGAGGGGCGGCGCGTCTTTCCATTCCTCACGGTGCGCGAAAATCTCGAGCTCGGCGCTTTCAAGTACCGCAAAGAGATCGCGAAGGTGCGAGGCCTCATGGACAAGGTCTTCGACATGTTTCCGCGCTTGCGCGAGCGCATGAGCCAGAACGCCGGCACGCTTTCCGGCGGCGAGCAACAGATGCTCGCGCTCGGGCGGGCGATGATGTCCGAACCGCACCTCATTTGCCTCGACGAACCCTCGCTCGGACTTGCGCCGATGGTGGTTCAGGACATCTTCCGCACGATCAAGGCGATCAATGCTGCCGGTACAAGCGTGCTCCTCGTCGAGCAGAACGCGCGCTATGCGCTCGAGACGGCGAGCCGCGGTTACGTGCTGCAGACGGGATCGATCATCGCACACGGCCCCTGTGCGACATTGCGCAACGACGACCGCGTGCGCCAGGCCTATCTCGGCCGCAGCGCGGCCGAGCAGGTGAAGCTTTGAAGCGCGGACGCGCGGGTCGATTAACCTGACCGGAGGTTCGGCTTCTGGTCCTTCTCACCGTCCCAATATTGCTTGCTTCATCGCCCGCGGGTCGCGCTGGGGCCAGGCGCCGGCATCGACCGCGCGGAAGAAATCGGCGAGGTGCTGGTTGAACGCGGCCGGCTCTTCGAGATTGATGGTGTGGCCGGCATTGAACATCACCACCAGCGCCGCCGTCGGGATCGTCCGCTTCATGAGCAGCGCGGGTTCGAGGCATGGCCAATCCTCGTCGCCGGTCATGACAAGGGTCGGCGCCGTGATTGTCCTCATCTTTTCGACGAGATCGAACAGGGACGGCCGCCGCTTCTGCACGCCGCGCATGGTGCGCGCTGAGCCCTCGCTCGAGTGCTCGGCGAGCTGGTCGACGAATTCCCGCCAGCCGCGCGGGTCCTTGTTTTGGAACTGCACACGCGTTGGTCCGAGCGCATAGGCCTCGGCTGCCTTCGCCATGCCCTCCTCGAACTTTCGTGCCGCCGCCTCCGCTTCCTCGGCGAACTGCTGACGCTGATTGGGCGCGGCCCCATAGCCGCATCCCGCCACCACCAGCGAACGCGCGCGCTGCGGGTAGGTGAAGCCGAAATGCAGCGCCGCGAAGCCGCCCATGGAGAGCCCGACGATATGCGCTTGGTCGATCTTGAGCACGTCGAGCACGGCACGAATGTCGTCGCGCGCGCGATCCTGCGAATAACGCTCCGCATCCGCCGGCACCTCCGAAGGCGGATAGCCCCGCGCGTTGTAGGTGATGCACCGATAGCTGCGGACGAAATGGCGAACCTGCGATTCCCAGGAGCGATAGTCGCCGGCAAATTCATGCACGAAGACGATGGGAATGCCCGATCCGCTCTCCTCGTAATAGAGTTTCACATCATCATCGGTGGTCAGATGCGGCATCGATGCTCCTCCGCTCAAAGCTCCATCACATCGGTCACGGCGTCGGCGATCGCCGCTGGGACGCGTGCGTGCCACTCGGTCCTATCCTGAACCGCTTGCGCAAGCGCGAGCAATGCCCGATCGCTGTGTGGCCGGCCCACGACCTGAAGCGCAACCGGAAGCTTTCGGTCATCGAAACCCACGGGGATTGCGACGGCCGGAAAGCCCAGCAGATTGAGGAATCGCGTGAAGCGGCTGAGCGCGTAAAGCGTGGCAGCCGAGAACTTGTCCGAAGCTGGATCGGTCTCGACGGCGCGTGGCACGCGGATCGGCATGACCGGCAGGATGATGGCATCTGACGCGCCGAAGATACGCGCGGTGAAATCGTGCGAAAGGGTCTCGCGCAATGAGAGGCTTGTGGCAAGCGTCGCATCGTCAATGGCAAGCCCTTTCGCGAGACGCTTGCGCAGCACCGCAGGGATACCGGGATCTTCAATGCGCGCGCGATGAACGCGCGCCGCTTCTGCTTGCAAAACGACGAGGGCATGGGCGCCGATAGTCTTGATCTCTGCGAGCGCGGTGCGCTGTTCGAGACGCACACCGGTCGCTTCGATGGCATCAGCACCTTGAAGGCACGCGCGGCGAACCGAGGGTTCGGCCGCATCAAAGCAATCGGTCATCGCCGTCACGCGCGCGATCGGCCCGTCGGGCCGCGGCTGATGGTCTCCGATAAGGATATGGACGGCGTCTCGCATGTCGCAGGCGCTGCGCGCGAGCAAGCCGATCGTGTCGAGGCTCGGCGCGAGCGGCATCGTGCCGGCGCACGCAACGATGCCATAGGTCGGCTTCCAAGCGCTGACGCCGCAGCAATGGGCGGGAATGCGCAGCGAGCCCGCCGTGTCCGAGCCAAGTGCGATGACGGCGCTGCCGCTCGCAACGGCCGCCGCCGAGCCCGACGAAGATCCGCCAGCCACGAAGTCGAGATTCCACGGATTGCGCACGCGCCCGCGCGCATGGTTGTAACCTGACGGCTCGTAGGCAAGCTCGGGTAAGCCGGTGAATCCGACGCGCCGCGCGCCCGCGTCATCGAGCCGTGCCAAAAGGTCGGTTTCGCCTTCGATGGCGAGGTCCGTCGGCAGCGCGAATCCTCCCGTAGGCCGATGCGACGCCGTTCGAAATATGTCCTTGGCGGCATAGGGCAGCCCGCCAAGCTTGCCGTCCCCCGGCGGGAGGCCATCCTCGAAGGTCACAAACGCGTTGAGCCGCGGCTCGAGCCGTCGCGCGCGCGCCGCCGCAGTCAAGCTCATCTTGCGACGCGCCGTCGGGTCGAGCTTCGGCCAGGCCACCATCACGTTTGAATATCCATTCTTCAACGGATCACTCGATTGAGCGACTGGCTGTCCAACGTCCGAGCAGCTGTTATTCTGTCACTGCTATCAGCAATCGCGAAGCAATCCTCTCATGCCAATCAAGCTCGCCGAAAACTTTCGCGCCGTATTTTACGCGCCGTTCTACGCCGCACAGTCGCTCGGATTTTATGCCGAAGAGGACGTCGAGGTCGAATTGGTCGGCTCGTCCGTTCCGGGTGACGGCGCGTCGGCGCTCCTCAATGACACCGTCGACCTCACCTGGGGCGGGCCGATGCGGGTCATGAAAGCCCACGACCTGCAGCCAAGCTCGCCACTCGTCTGCTTTTGCGAAGTCGTCGCGCGCGACCCGTTCTTTCTCGTGGGCCGCCATCATCGTTCCGAGTTTGAGCTCCGAGATTTGACGTCGCTGAGATTCGCGGCGGTGTCCGAAGTGCCCACGCCTTGGATGTGCCTTCAGAATGACCTGCGGGAGCATGGGATCGATCCATCTGCGGTCGCTCGGGCGCCCGATCAATCCATGGGCGCCAACCTCGAAGCGCTGTGCAAGGGGCAGCTGGATGTCGTGCAGCTTTTCGAACCCTACGCATCGATGGCCTTGCAGTTGGAGGCGGGCGACATTCTCTATGCGGCCAGCACGCGCGGGCCGACCGTCTATACGACGTTCATCGCCACGCGCGGCGGAATCGAGCGCCACCGCGACGCGTTTGCCGGCATGACGCGCGCTATGGCGCGCATGCAGGATTGGCTCACCCGACACAGCGCGGAAGAACTGGCCGACATCACCGCGCCGTTCCATCCCGACATCCCGCGCAATATCCTGGTGAGCTCGCTCCGCCGCTATGGCCAGACCGGGATTTGGGCTCGCGCTCCTGGTGTTTTGAGGGAAGGGTTCAGGCGGCTCGGCGAATGTCTCGTATCAGGCGGATTCATTGCTCGCTCGCCGAGATACGAAGACTGCGTGGAGCAAAGCTTGGGCGCCGTCGCCGGGACCCGCCGCGCTTAATGTCTGCTGCGGGATCAGACTCGACCTTGCGGCTGATTTTTCCGGCAATCGATCTCGTCGCGGTCGGTCGTGTGACACGGTTCACACAAGAATGCTGGCTCCATGGGTAGGATGAGCTAGGCGGCGTGTTTTGCCGCGGACACTGGTCGGGCCTAGCCCGCCCCACCCCGAGTCCCACGAGCAACATCGCCGCAGCTTGCTCATAGGAGGCTCGCATGAACCGCGTTACACTCCTCGCGCTCGTCACAGCATTCATTTGCAGTTCGGTCACCGATGCGCTTGCACGAGGGGGCCCCGGAGCGCCTTCCTTTAGTGCGCCTTCCTTCAGAGCGCCTTCCTTCAAAGCGCCTCTCCCATCCATCGGCTCAATCAAGGGGGTACCCGGCAGCCCGACCTTCAAGTCGCCCGGCCGCGGCTACCAATACAGGTACATTCCGCCCGGCAGCGCCAGCGCTAATCCTTACGGCACTCCTGCTGTCGGCCGCGTTTCACCAGTCGCCGTTTCCTATGCGTCAACAGCGCAGTACCGCTCCATCTGCCGAATCGCCGATGGCGAGGAGGGCGCAGGTGGCACGTGCCGATACCAAACGACTGTCAGCAAGAGTCGCGGCGACAAGTGTCAATGCCACGGACAGTCGGGAACAATCCAATAGTTGGCGTGAATGCTACGAAACGTCCAAAAATGGCTCATCGCCGCGGGGTTCGGCGCTGGTCTCTTGATCGGCGGGTCTACAATTTCGATCGGCTTTTGGTATTTCCAACCACAGCGGGCTCGAGCCGATGTCGCATCGGCCTCCAATCATGATGTACGAATGAATGCCTGCATCGCGAAGACTCTCGAGATCACGAAGCCTACCAACGTAAATGTCGACGCCTACGAACGCGTTTGGCGACTTTGTGGAAACGAGATGTTTAATTCGGTCTACTTGGCCGATTTTTTGATCAGGCGAGAGAAATTTACTCAACAGGCACTGGATGAGCGCGTGAATCTATGGCTGGTCGTCACTATTACAATCTCTGGAGTTGTTCTGGCTGGAATACAATTGTTCATGTCGTTCAAGCTCGCGATGAAAGGAAGGACGGAGTTCGGCAAAGACAGCGAGGTGGCGCTTGAAAGCGGGCGGCTCTCTCTCAAATCGTCCATAACGGGCGCTGTAATCCTCGCGCTTTCGTTCGCGTTCTTTATGGTGTACGTAATTTGGATCTACTCAATCCACGAAATGCCATTTACGAAACCAGATAACCTGCAGCCGCCAGTGGAATACGCTTCGCCGGAAAGATAGCCGTAGATCGAATCAACCGGGAAGTGTCAGATAATTCTGATTGGGCGCTCCCGGAGATCAGAGTTCCGCCACTTATTCTGCCTCGGTGCGCTTGTGCGATTTGTCCTTCGATCGCTCACGCCGATGCCGGAGGAATGCCAATCCATCCCCATGACGGCGCCGAACGACTGGAACCAGAACGGGTGGGCGACGCGCCGCAACAGCTCGTCGCGCCCGTGGTGATGAACGATCGCCTCGCTAATCACCGCGCCGAGGCGGCTCATTCGCTCCGCGGGCCACTTCGGCACTTGTCCGCTATGGAGCGGCAGATCGGCGCTTCCAGCCCTTCGAGCCTGCATCATTTCTCGCAACTGCAACCGTTTCGATCGTTCGAGCCACTCGCCGCTTGCCCCAAAGCGCGTCGTTCTAGATATTGAATGGAGCGCGAAATGTTAAGACGGAGAGATCCCCCTTTCGCTCGGGACGAGCAGAGGAACCCGGTAGCCCGCATGAGCGAAGCGAGATGCGGGTTCCCCGGATTTCGCTGGCGCTCATCCGGGCTACGACGAGCGGACACAACCCCATGCGCAACAGCACCATCCGCGTCGCCACCTTCGCCGGGCCCGGCGCCGAGCCGGTCATCCGCTCGGTGCCATGGCCGCAAGTGCAAAAGAACGCGGCGCTCATTCAGATCGGCGCCTGCGGGGTGTGCGGCACCGACCTTCACATCCTCAAAGGCCACTGGCCCAAGCCGTTGCCGTGGCCGTTCACCCTCGGCCACGAGCTGGGCGGCGTCATCGTCGAAGCGGGCCGCGAATTCAGCGAAGACTTCATGGGCAAGCCGCTTCGCGTCGGCTCGAAGGTAATGATCCCGCCGCTGATGCCGTGCGGGCGCTGCTATTACTGCGTGCATTATCCGCAGCAGGCCAACAAGTGCCTGACCCCGGTGTATTACGGGCGCTATCTCGGCTTCGACAAGCCGCCGCATTTGTGGGGAGGCTTCGCGGAATACGTCTATGTCGATCTCGACATGCTGCCGGGCACGAAGGTCTACAAGCTTCCCGATGGCATGGCGCTGCGCCTGGGGGCGCTATCAGAGCCGCTGACCTCCTGCATCCGCGCCTTCAACCGCGCGATCCGCGCCGGCGGATTCACCTGGGGCGATACCGTCGTGATCCAGGGGTCGGGACCGATCGGCATTCTCGCCATCGCCGCCGCGCGCGAAATGGGCGCCGGACGGGTGATCTGCGTCGGCGCGCCGGAGCAGCCGCGGCTTGCGCTCGCGCGCAGGTTCGGCGCCGAAGCGACCGTCGACATCGAGGAGATCACTGACCCGCAGCAGCGGATCAAGCGCGTGCGCGACATCGTCGGCGGCTTCGGCGCCGACCTCGTGATGGATTGCTCCGGCCATCCCAGCGCCGGCCCCGAGGGCATCGAGATGCTGCGCGACGGCGGCACCTATGTGGAGATGGGGCAGTTCACCGATGCCGGCTCGATCGCTACATCCTGGCACCGCATCTGCGCCAAGGACCTCAACGTGCTCGGCTCGTGGGCCTTCACCGCCAACGACCTGCCGCTCGGCGTCGACATGCTCGACCGCGCCCGCAACAAATATCCCTGGCTCGACATGCAGACGCTCTACCCGTTCGACGAAGACGGCGTCTCCCGCGCCGTCAAGGACGCGATGGCGATGAAGACGGTCAAGTCGACCATCGTGCCCTGGCCGGAGCTGGTATGAGGGCGGGAAGCAGCTTCGCAGCCCGCCTTAAGCCGGGCTCGCTTTTCAGAAAGTGGTTCGACGCCGGCGCGATCCATCTGCTCGCTTCGATGGTTGCGCACGCGCTGTCATTCGGCCGAGATAAATGCCTGTCACGCTGTCCGGTTGACATCGAAGTTCTGCGCTAATGGGAGAGCGATCCGCCATGATAACCGTTCCGGAGCTTGCGGCTGATGCACTCGGTACTTTTCTCGCAAGCTACATGCACCGGCGCTATGGCGCATCGGAAACCCGCCTGGTCGAGCTGGTTCCCTCGATTGCTCGCATCGCCATGGAATGCATCGGCAACAGCGACGCCCTCTACCACAATGTCGAGCACACGATGCTAGTCACGCTCGCCGGCCACGACATTTTGCGCGGGCGGGCGTTGCACGCCCACATGCCGCCCGAGGATTACGCGCATCTGATCCTTGCATGCGTGACGCACGACATCGGCTATGTGCGCGGCATTTTCCTGCAGGATGACGAAAACGGGTTTTTAGTCGACGCCCACGGCCACAAGGTCAAGCTGCCGCGCGGCTCCTCGGATGCCGCGCTGCTGCCGTACCACGTCGATCGCTCCAAGCTTTACATCATGGAGCGCCTTCAAGGCGTCGAGCAGCTCGATGCCGCCCGCATCGCGCGCGCGGTGGAAGGCTCACGCTTCCCAAGCAGCATGCCTGCGGAAGTGGAACGTATCGACGAGGAGGCCTCGCTGCTGCGCGCCGCCGATCTCATCGGGCAACTCGGCGATCCGCATTACATCCGCAAGGCCAACGCGCTCTATAACGAGTTCGAGGAAGCGGGGCTCAACCGCCAGCTCGGCTACGAGAGCCCCGCCGACATCGTCCACAAATATCCGCAGTTCTACTGGAACAGCGTGGCGCCCTACATTCAATCCGCCATTCGCTATCTCAACGTCACGGCGAACGGCCGGCAATGGATTGCCAATCTCTATTCCAATGTTTTTCGCGCCGAACGCGACATTGCGCTCGCCGGACCGCAGCCGTGACGTTGCACGCGCCCCGCGAAAGCGGGGACCCAGATTCGGGCGATAGATTGGATTCCCGGCATAAGCGCGTTCACGAGCGTCTTCGACGCTGTGCGCGGGCATGAGCGTAGAGAGGCGCGTCACTTGGGCAGGAACGCCTCGGTGTAAAGCGCCGTCATGTCCGGCTCCTGCGGCAGGAGCTGCAGCTCCACATAGGACTTGGACAGCGTGGCGAGCGCGCGCGGATCGAATTTTCCGTCGTCGGAGAACATCGACATCAACTCGTCGTAGACGCGCGAGTTGATCTCGGGATCCTTGTGGGTGACCTCGCTGGCGATCGCCACCGTCTCTGCCTTGTTCTTGCGTATGAAGGCGATGGTCTCAAACCAACCCTTGAGGAAGCCGCGCACCGCGTCGGGGCGCTGCGCGATGAGCTTGTCGGTCGCGAAGATCACGTGGATGTGGAAATCCTTGATGTCGGTGAAGCGAACGAGGATGCGGGCCTCGCCCCGCTTCTCCAGCTCGAAGGCGTTGCCGATGTCCATGATCGCGCCATCGATGTCGCCGCGCTTCATCGCCGCGATCTGTCCCGGCATCGCGCCCATGGGCGCGATCTCGATGCCCTTGGGGCCCCAGCCCTGCCGTCGCGATGTCTCGCTCACGAGCCAATAGGTGAGCGAGCCTGCGGTCGATACGCTGATCTTCTTGCCCTTCAAGTCAGCAGCCGTCTTCGGGCCGTCGGGCCGCACCACGATCGCCAGCAGCAGCGGCGGCCCGGCCATGGCCGCGATCGCCTTGATCGGCGCGCCCTTGACGATGAACGCCATCGCCGGACCGGAGCCGAGCGCGATGTCGAGGCTGTCGGATGCCATCGCCTGCTGCATCCTCGCGTCGCCGGTAAAGGCGATCGACTCGATGTCGAGCCCTTGCTTCGCGAAGAAGCCTTTGCGCATGCCGATGTCGAGCGGCACGAACGAGAACGCCTCGGCGACGGCCTTGCCCACGCGCAGCGTTTCGGCAGCGGCCGCGCCCGGCGCGGAAGGCAAAGCGCTTGCCACAAGCGGAAGCACCGCGGCGATCAACCTTAGGAACGGTCCACTCGTGAGCATGGCTCGTCTCCGCGTCTCTAGAGCGTGTTCGTTTTGTGCTGAAGCATAATGAGCCCGCGCGCTCTAGGAAAACTTCCTCTTCAGCAGCCGCTCGGCGTTGCCGGCGAAGATCTTGCGCCGATCGGCGTCGGCGATGTCGAGGCGCTTGATGACGTCGATCGTCGGCGCGATCGGGCCGAGCGGCGTGTCGGTCGCGAACACCACGTGCTCCGCTCCGAAGAAATCGAGCCCGCAACGCACCGCGTGGATGCCGCCGCCGAACAGCGCGGTGTCGCCGTAGAAATCGTGCATGTAATCGAGATGCGGCCGCTTGAGCGACGGCAGGATCTTCGAATAGTCCTCGTCGCTGGTGCGGCTGCCCAGCACTTCGAGGCCGGCGCCGACGCGGCCGTCGTAATAGGGGATCATCCCGCCGAGATGGTGGGTGATGATCTTGAGCCGCGGATAACGGTCGAACAGGCCGCAAAACACCATGCGAACCATCGCCACCGAAGTGTCGTAGGGCCAGCCGAAGCACCACCACATTTCGAAGCGCGACTTCTGCTCTTTCGAGTAATCCGACATGCTCGCCGTGCGCGCGGGATGCAGCCAGATCGGAAGATCGAGCTCCGCCATGGTGGCGAAGATCGGCTCGAACTCTTTCTCGTCGAGCGGCCGGCCCGCGATATTGGTGAAGATCTGCACGCCGCCCGCGCCGAGCTCGTTGACCGCGCGGCGTGCTTCCTGCACCGAGCCCTCGACGTCCGTCATCGACAGCGCCGCGACGAAGGTCGGGAAGCGCGTAGGATGGCGCGCGCACAACTCCGCCATGGCGTCGTTGCCAATGCGTGCGAGGTTAAGGCCGACCTCGCCCGCGGCAAGGTCTTCGACCGGCGGATTGGGCAGCGAGATGATCTCCCGGTAGTCGCCGAACTGGTCCATCTCGCGGAAGCGCTCGTCGAGATCGAACAGCTTTTTCACCCCCCGCAGCCGCGCCCCGATGTTGCCGAGCCGCGGCGCGATGCGGTTCATCTCCTGGAAGAACTTGTCCGGGAAGATGTGACAGTAGATGTCGACGATCGTGTCACTGGCCATTACAGTTACCTTGCTTCAGTGAAGATACATCGGCGTGTCCCGGGCGCAGCGCAGCAACGCAGATAAGTTTACGCAATCTGCGTACACTTGATTGCGTTGTGCTGCGCTGCAGACCCGGGACCGTTCCGGACTGTGGCGGTCCCGGATCAGCGGTGCACCGCTACGCTGCGCTTCGCGCTGCACCGCATCCGGGACACAACAAAGTCATCGACTGTTTACAATGCTCAAAACTTCGTTCGATCCGCGCCCTTGAGCGCGAGTATCTCACGCGCCTCTTTCGGCGTCGCGACCTGGTAGCCGAGCTCCTCGATCAAGCGGCGCGCCTTCGCGACCTGCTCGGCGTTGCTTTGGGCGAGCTTGCCGCGGCCGATATACAGGCTGTCCTCGAGACCCACGCGCACATTACCGCCCATCATCACCGCTTGGGTGGCGAACGGCATCTGGTGTCGCCCGGCCCCGAGCACCGACCATGAATAGTCGTCACCGAACAGCTTGTCGGCGGTGCGCTTCATGAAGCTGAGATTTTCCATGTCGGCGCCGATGCCGCCGAGAATGCCGAAGATCAGCTGCAGGAAGATCGGCGGCTTGAACCAGCCGCGGTCGACGCCGTGAGCGAGATTGTAGAGATGGCCGACGTCATAGCATTCGTGCTCGAACTTGGTGCCATGCCCCTCCCCCATCAGCTTAGAGATCTTCTCGATGTCGGCGAAGGTGTTGCGGAAGATCGTCTCCCTGGTCCCGAGCAGATACGGCTCCTCCCAATCGTGCTTCCAAGTCTTGTAACGGGCGACCATCGGATAGAGGCCGAAATTCATCGAGCCCATGTTGAGCGAGCACATCTCCGGCGACAATTTCATCACGCCCGCGAGCCGCTCCTCAACCGCCATGGTCGGCGATCCGCCGGTCGTAATGTTGATCACGGCGTCCGTGGATTGCTTGATGCGCGGAAGGAACTGCATGAACATTGCGGGGTCGCCGGTCGGACGACCGTCCTGGGGATTGCGCGCATGCAGATGCAGGATGGCGGCGCCGGCCTCGGCGGCGCCGATCGCCTGCTCGGCGATTTGGTCGGGCGTGATCGGGAGCGCATCCGACATGGTGGGGGTGTGGATCGCGCCGGTGATGGCGCAGGTGATGATGACCTTGTCGGAGTTCGCAGCCATTGTTCTCTCCCGGGGGACTGACGGATGCACTTTCAGGATCAGGTTGTGCGGGCATCCGCGCCAAAGCGCAAGCGCCGCTCCAGCGGCAGGAGTTGCCAGCCGAAGCGCTCGGCGAGAAAGCCCCAGATGCCCTTCGGCGCCAACAGCATCACGGCGATGGCGACGGCGCCGAGCATGAGAAGATAGAGGCTGCCGAGATCGGCAAGCGTCTGCCGCAACACGAAAAATATGATGGTGCCGATGATCGGCCCCTCCACCCGGCCGATGCCGCCGATCACCGTGATGAAGATGACGAATGCGGTCCAGTCGTTGACGCTGAAGGCGGTATCGGGGGAAATCCGCAGCTTCTGCAGAAAGATCAACACGCCGACCATCGCCGTGCCGAAGGCGGTCAGCACGTAGACGACGAGCTTGGTGCGCGTGACGTCGACCCCGTTCGATCGCGCCGCCAGCTCGTTGTCGCGGATGGCGGTGAGGGCGAGGCCGTAACGCGAGCGCAGCAACAGCACGATCGCGGCGAGCACGAGAACCACGAGCGCGAGCGCCACCCAATACATCAGGAACTCCCGCAGCTGCCGGCTCGGCGCCATCGCCGTCACGATAGACGCCGGCAAGCTGATGCCGGAGCCGCCGCCCAGCGCGGAGATCTGCGAGGCGATGAGGCGAAACACTTCGGCCACCACCCAGGTGCCGATGGCGAAGTAGTGGCCGCGCAAGCGAAACATCAAGCCCGCAACGGGCAACGCGACCACGGCGGCAACCGCGCCCGCGAGCGGTACGGCAAGCAGCGGATGAACGCCGGCCAGAATGGTCGACGCGAACAGCACGTAGCCGCCGAGCCCGACGTAGGCCTGCTGGCCCACCGAGACGAGCCCGGCATAGCCGGCGAGTAGGTTCCACAGGCTTGCCAGCGCCACATAGGCGTAGATTTCCGAGAGCAGCCGCAGGTCGTCGCGTCCGCCCCAGGCCGGCGCCGCGGCGAGCAGCACGAAGGCCAAACCGAACGCTGCGACCCCGATGCGGCTCGAGCGCGTTGCGTGCTCGACCTTGAACGACGCGATCATCCCTTCACCTTCGGAAACAGACCCTCGGGCCGCAGCGCCAAAATGAACAGAAAGGCGAGATGCCCGGCCAACAACTGCCAGCCCGGATTAATCTGCGCGCCGATTGCCTGCGCCACGCCGAGGATGATGCCGCCCGCGAGCGTGCCCCACATGCTGCCGAGGCCGCCGATGATGACGGCCTCGAAGCCGAAGATCAGCCGCGCGGGGCCGATCGCGGGATCGAAATTGGTGCGAATTGCGATGAACACGCCGGCGACGGCGATGACCGCGAGCGACAGCGCCATGGCGAGCGCGAAGACATGACGGTTGTCGAGGCCCATCAGTTGGGCAACGGACTGATCGTCCGAAGTTGCCCGAAATGCGCGGCCGAAGGCGGTGCGGTAGAACAGGAGCTGCAGCACACCGATGACCGCGACGGCGACGATGAATTGCAGCAGGGGAAGCACGCCGATCCACACGCCCTCCACCAGGGGAAAGCTTGCGACCTCGATCGCGCCGGCCCGCAGGCGGCGGCTGTCGGCGGTAAAGAGTTCGAGCAGCGCGTTCTGAATGATGACGGAAAGCCCGAAGGTCACCAACAGTGGCGGCAGGAGATCGTCGCCGAGCGTGCGGTTGAGCAGGGCGCGCTGAAGGCCATAGCCGATCGCGGCCATGATGGGCGCCACGATGACGATCGCGAGCAGCGGGTTGATGCCGAGCATGTCGGTGGTCATCAGCGCGATATAGGCGGCGAGCACGATCAGGTCGCCGTGGGCGATGTTGACGAGGCGCATCACCCCGAAGATCAAAGCGAGCCCCGCGGCGAACATGGCGTAAAGCCCGCCGATCAGCACGCCCTGGATGACGATGTTGACCCAATCCATCGCGGCACCGGTTTCGATCAGTTCAATAGAGCGCCATACGTCCCCGCGAACTCACGCGCCAAAATACGCCGCCGAGATCGTCTCGCGCGTCAATGTGCCGGCGGCACCGGCGAGCGCGATGCGCCCCTCCTGCAGGCAATAGACGTGGTGTGCCGCCTTGAGCGCCTGCACGATGTCCTGCTCGACGATGACGAGGGAACTGCCTTCGGCAACGATCGAGGGCAGCCGCGCATAAATCTCACGCACGATGATGGGCGCGAGACCGA
>WNFZ01000398.1_pt1 | contig 64579 bp, 41 predicted proteins | sample 5400081 | NCBI WGS metagenome assembly WNFZ01 (sample SAMN13153365, study PRJNA577476) | soil metagenome | isolation source: 80 cm soil or saprolite under grassland replicate 1 | place: USA:California | collected 2016-06-15
CCGCCTCGGCCGCATCAACACCGGCACGATAAACGCGAACCTGTCGATCTCATCCGACGGCAAGCAGGTCTCCTGGTTCACCGACACCGACGACCTAGTGGTCAGCGCGATCGACGGGTCCAAGCGGCGCGTCCTGGTCACCAAGGTGGGCTACCACTGTGGGGGCGGGAACGCACTCTGGTCGCCGGACGGCAAGAAGCTGGCGTATAGCACGGGTCGCACGGTCGTAGTGGTGGACGTGGCCACCGGCACGCAGCGTGTCGTCGACACCGATGGCGGATGCCAGCCGGTCTGGTCCACCGACGGCGGATACCTCGGCTACGCCAAGGCCGGCTCGACCGGCAGCCGGATCGTGACGGTGCGACCGGACGGAACGGGCCGCCGGGTCAGCCCGCTCATCGGCGGCAACACGGGCTGGGCCTGGATCACCAGCCTGTCCGCCGGTGCGCAGCGGGCTACCGCGTGGTTGGTCCCCAAGGGTTACGACGAAGGAGATCCGTTCCCGACCTTCCAGGCAAACGCGACCGTCGAGGTCGCCTCCGGCCGGACCGCCCCGCTGGCGCCGGGTGTGGAGGAGGCCTTCTGGGCCACCTACACGCCGGACGGCCGGCTGCTGTTGGCGATCGCATTGGGCACATATGGCCCGTTGCGGCTGGAGCTGTGGACCTCCGACGGCAAGCTGCTCGCCCAGCGGAGATGGGATACGAACCGTGCTGCGAGGTTCGGGGCGTACCTGCCCGACTGACGAGCCGGCTGGCAGGATGCGAGGCATGGCGACCAGGCGGGGCGTGCTCGCCGCGGCGGCGGCGCTCACCACGGCGGCCGCCTGCCGACCCGACAAACCGGCGCCGCGGGCCTTCGACCCCGCCGACTGGTCCAGCGTCCGCGCCCAGTTCGACCTCGCTCGGGAGTACGCACAGCTCGCCGCCTTCGTCTTTGCGAGCCACCCGGCCCCGGTGCGCGCCGCGATCGAGGCGCACCGGCGCGGGCTGGACGCCGACCCGACCGGGTACCTGCACGCCAACGAGACCCGGCTGGAACGGGCGGTGGCCGCCGCGGCTGCTGCCTACCTGAAGACCAGCCCGGAGCAGATCGCGTTCACCGACTCGACCACGATGGGCCTCGCGCTGCTCTACACCGGCCTGCGTATCGCGCCCGGCGAAGAGATTCTGACCACCGAGCACGACTTCTACGCCACGCACGAGTCGCTACGCCTGCGCGGAGTGCGCGACGGCGTGCCGGTCCGGAGGGTGCGCCTCTACGACGACCCGGCCACGGCCAGCGTGGACCAGATCGTGAGCCGGCTGTCCGCGGCCCTGACCCCGCGTACCCGGATCGTGGCGGTCACCTGGGTGCACTCGAGCACCGGCGTGAAGCTGCCGATCCGGGCGATCGCCGACGCCATCAGGGCGAGGAACGGCGACGCGACGCTGCTGTGCGTCGACGGCGTGCACGGGTTCGGAGCCGAGACCGCGACGCCGGACGAGCTGGGCGCGGACTTCCTGGTGTCCGGGTGCCACAAGTGGCTGTTCGGCCCCCGCGGTACCGGCCTGATCTGGGGTCGCCGGCCCGCGTGGACGAACCTCACCCCGGTGATCCCGGCGTTCGGCTCCTCGGACACGCCGGGCGTCGCCGCGACCCCCGGCGGGTACCACAGCTTCGAGCATCGCTGGGCGCTGGCCGAGGCGTTCGGCTTCGCAACGGCCATAGGGCTGGAACGGATCGCCGCCCGTACCCGCGACCTCGCTGCGAAGCTCAAGGACGGCCTCGCCGGCATCGGCGCCGTGCGGCTACGCACCCCGCGCAGCGCCGACCTGTCGGCCGGCATCGTCTGTTGCGAGGTATCAGGGATGTCCCCCCAGGAGGCGGTCGCCCGGCTGCGTGACCGCAAGGTGATCGCGAGCGCCACCCCGTACGCCGTGTCGTACCTGCGCTTCGGCACGAGCATCCTCACCGACGAGCGCGATGTCGACGCGGCTGTCAAGGCCATGCGCACCCTCGTGTGAGTACGGTTGGACGCATGGCGGAGTACGCAAACCCCGATCGCTTGTTGAGCACCGACTGGCTGGCCGAGCACCTCAACGACCCCGGCCTCGTCGTGGTCGAGTCCGACGAGGACGTCCTGCTCTACGACACCGGCCACATCCCGGGCGCGGTCAAGGTCGACTGGCACACCGAGCTGAACGACCAGGTCACCCGGGACTACCTCGACAGTGTTGGCTTCGCTCAGCTGTGCCAGGCGAAGGGCATCGGCCGTGACGACACCATCGTGTTCTATGGCGACAACTTCAACTGGTGGGCGGCGTACGCCCTCTGGGTGTTCTCGCTCTTCCACCACAGCGACGTGCGCCTGCTCGACGGCGGCCGGCAAAAGTGGATCGCAGAGGGCCGGCCGCTGACCCGTGAGGTGCCCGCCCGTCCCCGCACCGACTACCCGGTGGTGCCTCGCGACGACGCCCCGATCCGGGCGTTCCGCGACCAGGTGATGGCGCATGTGAGCGCCGGCCGGCCGCTGGTCGACGTGCGCTCCCCCGGCGAGTACACCGGCGAGCTGCTCCACATGCCGGACTACCCGCAGGAAGGCGCGCTGCGCGGCGGCCACATCCCAGGCGCGGTGAGCAAGCCCTGGAAGCAGGCGGCCAACGACGACGGCTCGTTCAAGTCGGCCGACGAGCTGCGCAAGATCTACGCCGACGAGCTGGGCCTGGACCCGAGCGACGACATCATCGCGTACTGCCGGATCGGCGAGCGCTCCTCGCACACCTGGTTCGTGCTGACGCACCTGCTGGGGTACCCGCAGGTGCGCAACTACGACGGCTCATGGACCGAGTGGGGCAACCTCGTCCGCGCCCCCATCGCCAGGGGCCCCGAGCCGAGCTAGCCGGCGCTCGCCTTCGCTCGCGCGGCGCACCGGCTCTGCTGGCTGGCGCTCGCCTTCGCTCGCGCGGCGCACCGGCTCCTAAGGCGGCGTCTTCCCTCGTCGCTGCGCTCCTCAGTCCAGACGCCGCCCGCCGGTGCGCAGACGGGTGTCAGCGAGCGCCAGCTATACAACCTCCGGCGGCAGGCTGAGGAGGTGGTCCATGACCTCGGACATCCGTGCCGAGGCCATGGCGATGCAGGTGTCGGCCGCGCCGTAATACATGCGCAGCTCATCGCTTGCCGGGTCGTGGACCAGCCCGGTCGGGAACACCACGTTGGGCGCGTCGCCGACCGTCTCGTACAGCTCGCGCGGTCCGAGCACCCAGTGCGGGGTGCGGCGCAGCACCCGGGTCGGATGCTCGATGTCCAGCAGCATGAGCCCGATCCGGTAGATGGCCGTGTTCACCATCTGCTTGACCCCGTGGTAGACCGCCAGCCAGCCGGCCGGGGTCTCGATCGCCGGCGGGCCCATGCCGATCCGGACGGCGTCCCACCAGGCGCCGGTCCGCGACTGCATGACCGGCTCGGGCGTCGTCCACGAGCGCAGGTCCGTCGAGCGGGACAGCCACACGTCCGCGCGCGCCGAGATCACCGACACCGGCCGGTGGAAGAGCACGAAGTGGTCGCCGATCCGGCGCGGCAGTAGCGAGGCGTTCTTGTCCTCGGGCGGCATGACCGCTCCGAACGGCTCGGCGCTGTTGAAGTCCTCCGTCGTGGCCAGCGCCACGCATGGCCCGGCCGGCCCATAGGCGGTGTACGCGATGACGTACCCGCCCAGCTCCTCGAGATAGGTGATGCGGGCGTCCTCAACGCCCCAGCAGCTCGTCGGATCGGCCGGGTCGTCGGCGATCAGCGGCTTGGGATCCACCCGCCAATCGGTGCGGCCATCGGCGCTTCGGGCCACCGTGAGATGCGAGATGCCCCGACGATCCTCCACCCGGCATAACAACACGGTCTCGCCGTCGTGCAGGATCGCGGCAGGGTTGAACACGCTGTTCATCGGATAGGGCCAATCGCCGGCAGTCAGCAGCGGGTTTCTTGGATCCCGATGGAACAGCTCGTCATCTCGCATCTGGCGGACCTTCCGTGGTACGGGAGCGATGGCTGCGACGCAGCGCCGGCGGCTGGCTGGCCGGCGGAACCGCGCGGTCACGCGCGGCAGCTCTGCGATCGGTGGTGCCAAGGCTACCCGTAGTACCCACGGTTCCGGTCGTGCTCAGCGTGCCTGCTGCTGTCAAGGTTCCAGTTGTAGCCAACCGGGTGCCGGTCGGCATCCGGCCGGACCGGCTGGCGGCCAGCCGGTCGGGCAGTGCGGCGAGCCCGGTACCGACCAGGCTGAGCAACGCCTGGTAGTACGCGAGCGTCGACTCCGCGCCCTGGTTCAGGTTAACGCCCATCGCTGACAGCCCATCGTGGCAGCCACCCGTCCGGTCAACGTAAAGACGCGCGCCCGCCCGGTTGCGTCCGAGGAACCAGGTGTACGCGCAGACCGCCTGCCGCGCGTAACGGGCCATGCCGGTCTGCTGCCATGCGGCCACCAGCGCCTCGACGCAGGCCGCCGCGTCTAGCGGCTGCTCGTCGCCGTCGTCGCCCCACCTGTTGGCCTCGCCCTTGCGGTGCCAGCCGTTGCCGACGCAGCGCAGCATGCCCGAGGCGAGCCCGACGTGGTCGAGGTACCAGTCGAGGGCGTCCAGTGCGTGGCCCACCAGCCGGGGCTCGCCGAGCGCCGCCGCGCCGGCCAGCAGCGCCTGCGGCAGGCGCGCGTTGTCGTAGGTCAGCTCGGGTTCGAACCAGAGCCAGTCCGGCGTGCTCGCGGCCGAGAGCGCGGCGTCAAGGCGTTCGACCAGCGGTGCGATCTCCGCCGTCGGTCGTCCCGCGGCGGCGAGCCCGAGCAGGGCGTACGCGGCTGTGCGCAGGCCGAGGTCGGTCCAGCTCGCTGCGGTCGGGGCGAGCTGGTCGAGCAGGCTGCCGGCGGCCCTGCGCTGCGCCTCGGGAACCGCTGGTGTCGCATATACGACACCCAATCCCCACACCGCGCGTCCCATGTGGTCACCGATGTGCGGCCAGTCCTGCCACGTACCGCTGTAGCTGAGCAGGTTGTGCATCAGGCCGCTGCCCTTGTCGTAGGCCGCGTCGAGGAAGCGCACCGACTGGCGCAGCCAGCGCTGGGCCGGGTCACGCTCCCGGCCGGTGGTCAGCAGCTGGGCGGCGACGATCGCCAGCCGCGCCTCGTCGTCGACGCAGTACCCAGACGCCGGGTCCAGCCGGTCGCCGTTGGCGAACTGGATCGTGCCGATCTCGTCGGTGATCCGGTCCAGGTGCGCCAGCCGCAGGGCCGGCGCGACCCGCAGCGGCAGCGGCAGCTCGCCCCGGGTCTCGCCCGACTGGCTCGCCACCTGGCGGACCAGCGCAGCGGTCCGCAGGGCAACCGCCGGCCAGGTGAAATGTGCGCCCATGGCGTCGGCCGTCGCCTGTTCCTTGGCCAGCGCCTCCTGGTCGTCGAGCAGCTCGATGATCGCGGCGGCCAGCGCCGGCATGTCATCGCATGGCACCAGACGGCCGCCGCCGTCGCGGAGCAGGTCCTCGGCGTACCGGTACGCGGTCGACACAGCCGGGCAGCCGGCGGCGATCGCGAAAGTCAGTGCCCCGGAGCAGATCTGTTCGGGGGATCGGTACGGCGTGACGAACAGCGTCGCGCGGTGCAGGACCGCCGACAGCTCCGGCTGGGTGAGGAACGCGTCGATGAAGTGCACGCGGTCGGCGAGGCCGAGCCGCTGGACCTGCTCGTGCAGGCTCTGCCGGTACGACTCGCCGGACTGCCGGACGATCTCCGGGTGCGTGGCGCCCGCCACAAGGTAGTGCGTGTCCGGGTGGTGGCGCACCACCTCGGCGAGCGCGTCGATCGCGAGGTCGATGCCTTTGCCGTCGTGGATCAGCCCGAACGTGGCCAGCACCGGCTTGCCGTCCAGGTCGGCGAGCAGCTCGGTGAGCTCGGGCCGGACCAGCGCCGGGTCCGGCTCGCTGCGCATGATGACCGGCGCGCCGTGCGGCACGATCGCGATCTGGCGCCCGGTCGCCACGCCGGAGCGGATCACCATCCGGCGCGCGGTCTCGGTGAAGACGGTGACCCGGGCCGCCTGGGCACACAGCGCGCGCAGCACCGTCGCCTGGCCGGGCGACGGGCGCGACAGCACGGTGTGCAGCGTGACGACGTACGGGATGCCGTGCTCGGTCAGGGCGCGGGTCAGCGCGAGCACATGGGAGCCGTTGGGGCCGCCGAAGATGCCGTACTCGTGCTGGATGAGCACTGCGCGGGCGCCCGCCGCCACCAGCGTGTCCGCGGCCGCGATGTAGTCCTTGACCACATCCTGGCGGACGACGGCGACCACCTCGTCGCCGTACGTCAAGCCATCACGATCAATGGCCACCACGACCGGTTCCAGGTCGTCGGTGGCCACTGTGAGTGATTGTCGAATATCAGCGGTGTAGGTAGCAAGACCACACCGCCTGGGTATATAGGTAGAAACGATGCCGAGTTTTGTTGCGCCGGCATGATAAGGCATGGGTTCACGTATACCCCATGTCCGGGCTCGGTAACACATGCCTGGGCTGCAAACAATCTGCTACCCGACAAATCACTATCCAAAACGGCACATGATTGGGGTGCTCGACTACCGAGAGTATTCATCACCCTTGTATGGCGTGCCGAAGATTCACCAAGCCTGGCGCGGCGATCCGGTCTAGAACCGCACCGGTCCGCGGGTCCAGCGCGAGCACGGCGTCCGGCTGCCCGACGTAGCACCGGCCGCCGTCCGGACCGGCTGCGATCCCGCGTACCGGCGCGGCCACCCGCCACTGGTCCGTGACCGCCAGCCCTGCGGTGTCCAGCCTGGTCAGCGCGGTGCCGGCGCCCAGGAACAGGGCCTGCCCGTCCGGCGTGGTCACCGAGGCCGCGGCGCCCGAGCTGGGCGCGACCGTTCTCGTCTGAACGACCGACAGGCCGTCCGGGTCGATAACGGCGATCCTGCCGCTGGTGGCATCGAAGGCGTAGAGGCTGCCACTGCCGGGCGCGCGGGCGATGGTGTGGCCGGCGGCTGGGCCCTGCCCGAACGGCTCCGGCAGGTCGACGCAGTACGCCCAGCCGACCGTGAGGTTGAGCGCGTGCACGAACGCGTGTGCCTGCGGCCGTTGGCGGGTGTAGAGGGTGAACAGGATCTGGCGGCGCTCGTCGTAGACCGCCTGCCGGCCCTCGCCCCACATGATGTCCTCGTCCTGGGGAGGCAGTGCTTTGGGAAACGGCGCCAGCGGGCCGATCTTCCCGGTGGCGAGGTCCAGCATCCGCACCCGGTAGCTGTCCGGGTTGGCCGGCGGCAGGTACTCCAGGACGAACAGCCGCCCGCCGCTCGCGTCGAACGCATCGGGCTCCAGGCATCCGGCCAGGTCGAAGCGGTGCCGTTCGCCGCCGGCATCCAGCACCGAGATCGTCGTACGGTCCCGGCCCGCCGGCCGGTACGGCGCCTCGCCGCCGCGCCCGGTCTCGCCGGTCGAGGCGGTGGCCAGCGCGATCAGCGTGCCGCCCGCGGTCGCCGTCCGCGCGGCCAGGCGCCCGGGTACCACGTACTCGGTCACGACCCGCTCCCCGCTCACGCCCCGGACGGTGACCTTGGTACCGGCGCCGACCGTCACGGCGCTGACCACGTGCCGCCAGTCGGTGGTCGCGATCGCCGGTACCGCCTCGACGACCGGGCCTTTCCGGTCGGCGCGCAGGACCGCGAGGCCGGCACCCGTGGCGACATACAGCAGGTCGGTGCTCGCCGGCGGCTGGGGAGCCGTCCCGGCGCCACGGGCGCATCCGCCCAGCAGCACCGCCCCACCTGTCGCGCCCGCCCATCTCAAGACGTCCCGCCGTGTCGCCATCGCGCGCCTCCCTCGTCTTCCAAAGACGAGCGCGAGCGGCCCCGAGTGGTTCCGCCGTCCCGGTCGACCGCGCTGTGTCACGTCTCGCAACACGCTGTGTTGCGTACGCCATTCACCGGAGCGAAGATCTGCGCTTTCCTGGAGAGCCCAGCGGTTGGACAGGTGATCCAGGTGCACGATCACATGTGGTACCGCCAGGCGCAGTCGCATCGCAGCAGCGTCCGGCGCATGACCGAGCACTACGCCGACGACGGCGGTTTCGATCCGGTCGACGAGCTCAACGTCGCGCTCTACGCGATCAGCGACGTCGGAAGGTGTATCCAGAGCGCCGACGCGAAGTCCGGGATGCTCGGCGCCCTGCTCGGCCTGACGATCGCCGGGGCGACCAGCCAGCTGGGTCTGGTCCGGACCACGTTCACCTCGGCCGGCGCGCTCCACAACGCCACTGTCGCCCTGCTGGTCGCCTTCGCCGCGACCCTGCTCGCTGCGGGCACCTTTCTCGGCCTGAGCCAGCTGCCGCGCCTGGAGGTACCCCAGGACGTGCGGCGGCTGGCCTTTCCGGCCCTGGCCCGAGGCGCCGACGAGCCCTGGCGCCGGCCCGGCGCGGCCGAGCTGCGCGACGAGGCGTGGCGGCAGGCCGAGGCGCTGGCCCGGATCGCGGTGCGCAAGTTCTGGTACCTGCGAGCCAGCCTGCTGTGCAGCGCGTTGTGCGTGGTCGCGTTCCTGATGTGGCTCGCCCTGTCGTCACTCGTCGCCACGTGATGACGCCTCGGTCTCCGATGAACGCTCGGCGCTGATCCGATGCAGCTCATCGGTCTTGAGTACGACGACCCGCCGCCGGCCGGTCGCGATGGCCCGGCTCTGCCGCAGGCGCCGCAGGGCGCGCGACACCGCCTCGCGGGACGCCCCGGTTGCGCCGGCGAGATCGTGCTGCGACAGCGGAATCGTGACCGGCCGGCCGGTGTCCGCCCCGGTGTCCGGCCCGAACGTGTCGACCAGGTCGAGCAGCAGCCGCGACACCCGGCCGGCGACGTCGTGCGCGCCGAACTCCAGCCGGCGCCGGTCGGCCTCCCGCAGCCGGCTGATCACCTCAGCGAGCAGGCCCAGCATCGCGTGGGGATGGGCGCGCAGGAACGCCCGGAACCGGTCGCCGCTGATCAGCACCCCCTCGACGGCATCGATGGCGGTCACGGTCGCCGACCGGGGACGCCGGTCCAGCGCGGCGAACTCGCCGATGAGGTCGCCGGCCGACCGGACGGCCAGGACCGCCTCGTACCCCTGCGGCGAGACCGACGAGACCTTCACCGTGCCGCGGCGGATGACCACGACGTGGTCGGCCGAGTCTCCCTCGGTGAACAGCCTCTCTCCGGGGCGGTACCGCCGGGTCTGCCCGGCGGCGCAGAGGACGGCCATCTCTTCACTGCTCAGCCGGAAGCGCATCGCACCGTCCTCGCCTCGCCCAGGCGGCGGTCACCCGGTGGTCTTCAGTGTTGGCCACAACCCCGACCTCAGCCAAGGGCGCGACCTCAGCCGGGGTCGTCGTTGTCCGGTACGGCTACCGTGAGGGTTCCGCACCGAGTACCCAAGGGCGGGCAGCGATGTGATCGAGTCGAACGAACCACGGCGCGGCTTCTGGGGCGAGCTGTCGATGCAAGAGCGCGCGGCGCTGCAGGCGGGCGGCTCATGGGGCGACTTTCTCCCCGGTGCGGTGCTCTTCACCCAGGATGACGTCTCCGATCATGTGGCGGTCATCTGGTCGGGGTACACCAAGGTCGTCACCGGGAGCACCGCCGGGCACGAGGTGGTGCTCGCGCTGCGGGGACCGGGCGACGTGGTGGGCGAGATGGTCAGCATCGGCGGCGGCCGCCGGTCCGCGACGGTCACCGCGATCGACCGTGTCGAGGCGCTGCTCATCGACGCCAACCGGTTCGTGGGCTTCCTCAACGACTTCTCGCACGCCTCGGCGATCCTCACCCGCATCCTCGTCGGCCGGCTGCGCGAGGCCGACCGGCACCGGCTGGCGGCGGGCTCCATGACCGTGGGGCAACGGCTCGCGCGCCTGCTGCTGGAGCTGGCGAAGTGCTACGGCGTACCGACAAAGGAGGGCGCTACGAGGATCGCGCTGGCGCTGTCGCAGAAGGACCTCGCCGCCTGGGTCGGTGGCTCGCACCGGACCGTGGCCCGTGAGATGGAGCGCTGGCGTGAGCGGGGCTTTGTCGGTACCGGCCGGCGCAGCGTGACCGTGCGGGAGCCGGCCGCGTTACGCCGGATCGCCGGGCTGCGCGAGCCTCCCAACGGGCGAGCGACCTGAGCCAGCCGGTGCCGCGGGTTCTCGCCCGGCTCACGCGACCCGCCCGGCGCGAGTACGGTGGGCGCTCGTGAACCGCACCTTCCAGGTGGACCTGCGCGGCGTGGTCGACCTGCTGAGCCACCACCTCTATGCCAGCCCCCGGGTCTACGTCCGGGAGCTGCTGCAGAACGCGGTCGACGCGATCACCGCGCGGCGGGTGACGGAGCCGGGGGCGCCAGCGCGGATCGAGATCGAGCCCGGGCGGGAGGCGCTGCGCGTGGCCGACACCGGCATCGGGCTGACCGAGGACCAGGTGCACGAGCTGCTCGCCACGATCGGGCGCAGCTCCAAGCGGGACGAGCTGGGCTTCGCCCGGCACGAGTTTCTCGGCCAGTTCGGCATCGGGCTGCTGTCCTGCTTCCTGGTCGCCGACGAGATCCGGGTGGTGACCCGCGCGGCCGGTGCACCGACCGTACGGTGGACCGGCTACTCCGACGGCCGGTACCGCGTCGAGCCGGCCGCCGATGAGCGGCCGCAGGTGGGCACGACGGTCACCCTCGTGCCGCGCCGGGACGCCGAACGCTGGCTCGCGGAAGAGACCGTGGTCGATCTCGCCCGGCTCTACGGCGGCCTGCTGCCGGTCGAGGTCAGGGTCGGGCAGACCGTCGTCACCGAGGGTCCGCCGCCATGGCTCGGCACGCACCGGTCCAACCTGGTCGAGTACGCACAGAGCACGCTCGGCTTCACCCCGTTCGACGTGGTGGACCTCGCCGTACCGGAAGCCGGCCTGACCGGCGTGGCGTTCGTGCTGCCGGCCCCCGCGAACCCGGCCGTCCGGTCGGTGCACCGGGTGTACCTGAAGCGGATGCTGCTCGCCGAGAGCGCCGAAGGCCTGCTGCCGGACTGGGCCTTCTTCGCCCGCTGTGTCGTCGACACCACCGAGCTGCGCCCGACCGCCAGCCGCGAGGCGCTTTACGAGGACAGCCTGCTCGAGGCGACCCGCGAGGCGCTGGGCGACCAGCTGCGGGGCTGGCTGGTGGGGCTGGCCCGGCGCGACCCGGAACGGCTCGGCCAGTTCCTGTCCATCCACCACCTCGGCGTCAAGGCCCTCGCGCTGCACGACGACGAGATGCTGCGCCTGGTCGAGGCGTGGTGGCCGGTCGAGACGAACAACGGCCGGATGACGCTGGCCGACTTCCGGACCCGGTACGGCCTGGTCCGTTACACCAGCACGGTCGACGAGTTCCGCCAGCTCGCCGCGGTGGCGGCGGCGCAGGACGTGGCGGTGGTCAACGGCGGGTACACCTATGACAGCGAGATCATCGAGCGGCTGCCCGGGGTGGACCGTTCGATCCTCATCGAGCGGCTGGAGCCCAGCGACCTGACCACCCGCTTCGACACCCTGGATCCCGGCGTCGAGCTCGGCCTGCGGCCGTTCCTGAGCGCCGCGCAGCGGGCGCTGGACCGGATGGGCTGCGAGGTCGTCCTGCGGGCGTACGACCCGTCCACGCTGCCGGCCATGTACCTGGTCGACCGGTCGGCGATGTTCGCCGAGCAGCTGCGCGCCACCCGGGAGCGCGTCGACGAGACATGGGCCGGCGTGCTCGACGCGCTGGCCGACCCGGCGGCGGACCAGCGGCCGCCGCTGGTGCTCAACTACCGCAACCCGCTCGTGCGCCGGATCACGGTGCTGAGCGACCCGAGCCTGGTCGGGCTCGCCGTCGAGGCGCTCTACGGGCAGGCGCTGCTGCTCGGGTACCACCCGATCCGCCCGGCCGACGCCGCGTTGCTCAACAGCTCGTTCCTCGGCCTGCTCAACCGCGCCGTGCCGGGAGGTCAGGAGTGATGCGTACCCCGGAGGAGGTCCGAGCGCTCATCCACGAGTGCGAGAACGCGCCGTACGGGGCGGGCCAGATCGCGCTGGCCGAGGAGGCGATCCGCCATGCCGACGCGCTGGACGAGGAGGACCTGCGCTTCGACGCCCGGATGGCCGGTACCCAGGCCTACCACATGGGCGGGGAGCCGGCGAAGGCGTTCGTGACGTTCTCGTGGTGCCTGGCCGAGTACGACCGCGACCCCGGCGCGCGTACCCCGTGGGACGACGCGCTGCTGCGCTGGCACTTCAAGTGGATCGTCGGCTCGATGACGAAGTTTCCGGAGGTGCCGCTGGAGCGCGCCCACGCGGTGCTCGACGACATGGAGCGCCGGTACCGGCTCGGCGGCCACAGCATGCACGCCATCTACTCGCTGCGTCACGCGTTGGCGCAGCACGTCGGTGACGTCGCCGCGACCGACGCCTGGTACGCCAAGTGGTGCGCCACCCCGCGCGACGAGAACTCCGACTGCCTGGGCTGCGACCCGACGTCCAAAGTGGAGCATCTGGTCATCCAGGGCCGCGACACCGAGGCGATCGTGCTCGCCGAGCCGGTGCTGGCCGGCGAGCTGACCTGCGCCGAACAACCCCACGGGATGCTGACCGAGCTGCTCGTGCCATACCTGCGGACCGGTCGCCTGGAGCAGGCCCGGGACGCTCACGTGCGCGGGTACCGGGGGTACCGGCGGAACCTGGCCGACCTGGCCGAGATCGGGCAGCACATCGAGCTCTGCGCGCTGACCGGCAACGAGGCCCGCGGGTTGGAGATCCTCGAACGCCACCTCGACTGGCTGGACCGGGCGCCCTCGCCGTACGCGGCCCAGGAGTTCGCCACCGCGGGCGCCCTGCTGCTGCGCCGGCTGGTCGACGCCGACCGGGGCGACCTGCCGATCCACCGGCGGGACATGGAGACCACGGCCGCCGTGTTGGCGTCCGAGCTGGCCGAGCAGGCGCGGCAGATCGCGGCGCGCTTCGATGCCCGGAACGGCACGACGTACCAGAGCCAGCGGGTGGAGCGCCGGATGTCGGCGAGCCCGCTGGTGGAGTACCTGCCACTGTCCGCTGTGGACAGGGCACGCGCCGCGCTGGGCGAGCGGGCGAAGGCGGCCCCGGCGCCCGCCCCGGTCGCCAGCGCCAGCGAGGCCGGTCTCGACGAGCTGCTCGACCGAGCCGAGGACGCGTACGCGCGGCTGGACATCGACCGGGCGTTGGCCCTCTGGCAGCTTGCCGACGAGCGGTTCGGCGCCGCGCCGGTCACCACCCTCCAACGTGGACGGATAGCGGAGGGTCGGGCGACGCTGTGCTCGATCCAAGACGACGACAACCGGCGCGTCGAGCCCTTGTGGCGCACCGCCCTCGCCGCGTACGAGGAGGCCGGCGAAGCCCAGCGGGCCGACATCGCGCGGGGCCGGCTGGGCGTACGCCTCTGCCAGCTCGGCCAGGTCGCCGAAGGTCGTCCGATGGTCGAGGAGTCGGTGGCGCGCCTGCGCGCGTGCGACGACACCGAGGTACGCGTCACCTCGGAGGTGCGCCTGGCCACCGCGCTGGCCGTGACCGGGCAGCCGGAAGACGCGCTTGCGGCGGTGGAGGCGGCCGAGCGGCTGGCCGCGGAAGGCTGCGAGCCGATGGCCGAGTTCAACATCGCGCTGGCCCGTGCCCGCTGCCTGCAGATGCTCGGCCGGCTGGACGAGGTGGTCGACGCGGCGAGCCGGGCCCGCGACACGGCGCGCCGCCTCGGCGGGCGCTCGGCGCTGTCACACGCCTGCTTCGTGCTCGGTGTCGCCCACACCGACCGCGGCGAGCCCGAGCCAGCCGTCGAGGCGTTCGAGGAGGTCATCGCGATCGGGGCGGACCCGCGGATGGTGCGTTCGGCCCGGTCCAGGCGGGCCAACCTGCTCGCCCCCACGCCGCGCGCCGCCGAGGTGGTCGACGACCTGGTCGAGCTGATCGCCGAGTACGTGGCAGACGGCGCAGACATGCCGGCCGCGTACACCCGGTTCGACCTGGCCATCGCCTACCACAGCGCGGGACAGCCGCTGGACGCCGCCGAGGCCGCCGAGGAGGCGGTACGCGCGCTGGACCAGATCGAGGCCACCGTGGCGGCCGACCGCTGCCGGTACCTGCTCGCCACCGTCTACCACGAGCTCGACCAGCCCGAGCCTGCGCTCGCCCTGCTGGACGAGCTGGCCGAACGCCTTGACGGCTTCGACAACCTGCCGGCCCGGGGCCAGATGCACGAGGAGGCGGCCCAGATCCTGTACGCCCTCGATCGCGACGCCACCGCGGCGGCCAGGTTCACCGCGGCGGCCGACTGCTACCGCGCCGCCGGCCTGCTCCTGGACGAGGTGCGCGCCCGGCGGTGGGCGGCGCTGTCCCTGCGCTGGGCCGGTGACATGCCGGCGGCCATGACGCAGCTCGGCGCCGCCGACGGCCTGGCCGAGCGGCTGCCCACCGATGAGCCGCACGCGATCTGGGAGCACGCCATGCTGGGCTTCGACGGCGCGCGGGTGCTGCTGGGTGAGGAGCGCCTGGACCAGGCGCTGTACCGGCTCGGGGAGGTACCGCAGCGGTTCCGCTCGATCGAGGCGTTCGGTGAGGCGCTCCAGGCCGAGGCGCTCTCCGGCGAGCTGCTCATCCGGCTCGGCCGGCCGGTCGAGGCCGAGGGGCTGTTACGCGGCGCCCTCGGCGGCGTGCCGGAGAAGTCCGATCTCGCGGCTCACGTGGCGTGGCTGCTCACCGAGGCCCTGGAGGCGCAGGGCCGGACCGCCGAGGCCGAGGCGCTGCGCCGGGAGCACGGCTTCGAGGCCGACGAGCCCGAGGAGGACTGAACGCTCGTTCAGCCGGTCTGGGCATGCGGTTAGGCTTCACGGATGACGTTGGAGCAGCAGGCGCCGCCACGGCGCCGGTCACGCCGTGAGGAGATCCTGGAGATCGCCGTACGCCTGTTCGCCGAGCGCGGTTACCACGGCGTCTCCATGGACGACATCGGCGCCGCCGCGGGCGTCACCGGTCCGGCGCTGTACCACCACTTCGCCGGCAAGGAGGCGATGATCGCCGCCGCGCTGGCCCCGGTCAGCGAGGGCCTGCTGGGCGGGGGTCGGGAACGGATCACGCGCCACCCCGGCGACCCCGCCGCCGCGCTGACCGCGCTGGTCGAGTTCCACGTCGACTTTGCCCTGGCCAACCCGGCCGTCATCGCGCTGCACCTGCACGAGCTGGACCGGCTGCCAGAGGAGCCGCGCCGGCAGATCCGCCGCCTGCAACGCCTCTACGTCGAGGAATGGGTCGGCGTGCTCACCGCTCTGCGCGACCTCCAACCTGCCGAGGCGCGGGTGCTCGCGCACGCCGCGTTCGGCCTGATGAACTCCACGCCGTTCCTGGGTGGCGAGGTCGACCGGGGGCGCCGGGCCGAGCTGCTGCGGGCGGCCACGCTCGCGGCGCTGCAGGGAGACTCCGCATGATCCGTTCCCTGCTCGTCGCCAACCGGGGCGAGATCGCGCGCCGGGTGATCCGTACCGCCCGGCGGCTGGGGATCCGGACCGTGGCGGTGCACACCGACGTCGATGCGACCCTGCCGTTCGTACGGGAGGCCGACGAGGCGGTGCCGATCGGGCCGGCCGGGGCGTACCGGGACAGCGACGCCATCCTGGCCGCGGCCAAGTCGACCGGTGCCGAGGCGGTGCACCCCGGCTACGGCTTCCTCGCCGAGAACGCCGACTTCGCCCGTACTGTGACGAGCGCGGGCCTGGTCTGGGTCGGACCCGGCGTCGACGCGATCGCGGCGATGGGCAACAAGGTCAATGCCCGGAACGTGATGGCCGCGGCCGGCGTGCCGGTCGCGCCGGGCACCACCGACCCGGCCGCGGACGCACCGGCCGCCGCCGCCGCGGCCGAGGCGATCGGCTACCCGGTGATGGTCAAGGCCGCGGCCGGTGGCGGGGGGATGGGCATGGCGGTGGCCGCCGACGAGGCGGCGCTGCGGACGGAGTACGAGAAGGTGCGGGCCTTCGCCGTGCGGATGTTCGGCGACGGGTCGGTGCTGATCGAGCGCTACTTTCCCCGGGTGCGCCACGTGGAGGTGCAGATCCTCGGGCTCGCCGACGGCCGCGTGGTGGCGCTGGGTGAGCGGGAGTGCTCGGTGCAGCGGCGCAACCAGAAGGTGGCCGAGGAGTCGCCGTCGCCTGCCGTCACGCCCTCGCTGCGCGCATCGTTGCTGGCCGCCGCGGTACGGGCGGGCGAGGCGGTCGGCTACCGCAACGCCGGTACTGTGGAGTTCCTGCTCGACCCGGCGACCGGCGAATTTTTCTTCCTAGAGATGAACACGCGGCTGCAGGTCGAGCACCCGGTGACCGAGTGCGTCCACGGCGTGGACCTGGTCGAGGAGCAGCTGCGGGTGGCGTCGGGGCTCACGCCCACGTTCGGCGCTTCGGTGCCCGCGCCCTTCGGGCACGCCATCGAGCTGCGCATCAACGCCGAGGACCCGAAGCGGTTCCTGCCCGGGCCGGGGACGATCACGCGCTGGGTCGAGCCGTCGGGCGAGGGGGTACGGGTCGACTCCGGCTACGCCGTCGGGGACACCGTCACGCCGTCGTACGACTCGTTGATGGCCAAGCTGATCGTGTACGGGCCGGACCGCGGGGCGGCGCTGGCCCGCGCGCGCGAAGCGGTCGCCGGGTTCGAGGTGGCCGGGCCAAAGTGCAACCTGCCGTTCTTCGCCGAGCTGCTGGCGAACCCCCAGTTCGTGTCCGGCGACTACGACACGGGCCTCGTGGGACGGATGCGATGACCGCACGATGGCCGGAGCGGGTGTCGATCCGCGAGGTCGGGCCGCGCGACGGGCTGCAGAACGAGGCACCGGTACCGACGGGGGCGAAGGTTGCGCTGCTGGACGCCCTGTCCGCCACCGGAGTACGGCGGATCGAGGCGGTCAGCTTCGTCCACCCGAAGGCGATCCCGCAGATGGCCGACGCGGACGAGGTATGGGCGGCGGCGCAGCGGGCGGCTGGCGTTCGCTACTCGGCGCTCGTGCCCAACTCGCGGGGCGCCCGGCGAGCCCTGGACGCCGGCTTCCGGGAGATCGAGGTCGTGGTCTCCGCCTCGGACACGCACAACAGGCACAACGTGAACCGGTCCACGGAGGAGTCGCTGGACGACATCACCGGCCTGATCGACCTGCTGCACGACGCGGGAGCCAGCGTCGAGGTCGTCGTGGCGACCAGCTTCGGCTGCCCGTACGAGGGGGACGTGCCGCCGGCGCGAGTGTCGTCCATTGTGGACCGGGTGGTGGCCGACGGGGTGGACCGGGTGGCGTTCGGCGACACGACCGGGATGGCCACGCCACGCCGGGTGGCTGAGGTGGTGGCTCCGGTCCGGGAGCGCCACCCGGAACTGCCGCTGCTGCTGCATTTCCACAACACCCGGGGCACCGCTCTGGCCAACATCCTCATGGCGATGGAGCTGGGCGTCACCGAGTACGACGCCAGCGTGGGCGGCCTCGGCGGCTGCCCGTACGCCCCGGGTGCCTCCGGCAACGTTGCCACCGAGGAGGTCGTGCACATGCTGCACGACATGGGCATCGATACCGGTATCGACCTCGACGCGCTCATCGGCGCCGCCCGGCTGGCCGAGGAGATCGTGGGGCGCGAGCTGCCCTCCGGTGTCCTGCGCGCAGGTCCGCGGCTCGCGCGCTAGTCCGGCGTGCGGTACCCTAACGATCGTTCAGGTGGCTCTGGCGGGGTGGGAGGTCGCGAGTGACGCTTGGCGCGGAAGACGACTTGCAGCAGCTGCGCAAGCGGGTACGGGCCGGTGGTGCCGAGCGCTACCACGCCGCCAACGCCGCCAAGGGCAAGCTGTTCGCCCGCGAGCGGGTGGCGCGCCTGGTCGATGAGGGTTCGTTCGTCGAGGACGCGATGCTCGCCAACGCGCTGGCCGACGGGTTGCCCGCCGACGGCGTGATCACCGGTATCGCCACGGTCGACGGCCGGCCGGTGTGCCTGATGGCCAACGACTCGACGGTCAAGGCCGGCTCGTGGGGCGCCCGTACCGTCGAGAAGATCATCCGGATCATCGAGCGGGCGTACACGACCGGGGTACCGATGATCTACCTGGTGGACTCGGCGGGTGCCCGGATCACCGACCAGGTCGACCTGTTCCCGGGCCGCCGGGGCGCCGGGCGGATCTTCTGGAACCAGGTCCGCGCCTCCGGCAGCATCCCGCAGGCGTGCGCGCTGTTCGGGCCGAGCGCGGCCGGTGGGGCGTACATCCCGGCGTTCTGCGATGTGGTCGCGATGGTCGACGGCAACGCCAGCATGTACCTCGCCTCGGACCGGATGGTCGAGATGGTCACCGGCGAGAAGGTCACGCTGGAGGAGATGGGCGGCGCGAGGGTCCACTGTGAACAGTCCGGCGTCGGCCATTTCCTGTGCCACGACGAGGACGAGGCCATCGAGGTCGTCCGGCGGTACCTGAGCTACCTGCCGTCGAGCTGGACGGCCGAGCCACCCCGCGTCGCTCCCGCGGGACCGCCACAAGATATCGACCTGGCCACCGTCGTACCGGCCAGCGAGCGAGCGGCGTTCGACATGAAGAAGTATGTGCGCGGCCTGCTCGACGCCGACAGCTTCTTCGAGATTCAGGCGCGCTGGGCGCGTGAGGTGGTCATCGGGTTCGGCCGGCTCGACGGGTACACGGTCGGGCTCGTCGCCAACAACTCGTTGCACAAGGCCGGCGTCCTCTTCGTCGACTCGGCCGACAAGGCGACCCGGTTCGTGCAGCTGTGCGACGCGTTCAACGTGCCGCTGGTGTTCCTGTCGGACGTGCCGGGGTTCATGGTCGGCGCCGCCGTGGAGCGCCAGGGCATCATCCGCCACGGCGCCAAGATGATCAGTGCGATCGCCGAGGCGACCGTACCGAAGATCTGCGTCGTGGTGCGCAAGGCATACGGCGCGGGACTGTACGCGATGGCCGGCCCCGGGTTCGACCCGGACGCGACGATCGCCCTGCCCACCGCGAAGATCGCGGTGATGGGCGCGGAGGCCGCGGTGAACGCGGTGTACGCCAACAAGATCGCCGCGATCGAAGACGAGGCCGAGCGGGCGTCCTTTGTGGACGCTCGCCGCGAGGAGTACGAGCGCGACATCGACATCATGCGGCTGGCCAGCGAGCTGGTGGTCGACGCGGTGGTCGAGCCCGAGGAGCTGCGCGGCGAGCTGATCCGCCGCTTCGCGGCCGCCCGCGGCAAGGACCGCCACTTCTCTCGGCGCCGGCACGGCGTCACACCTGTGTAAGGAGCCTCCGCAATGCCCGACTTCAGGCTCAACGAGGAGTACGAGGCGCTACGGCAGACGGTCCGCGAGCTCGCCCGCGAGGTGGTCGCGCCGGTCATCGGCGACTTCTACGAGCGGCACGCGTTCCCGTACGAGATCGTGCGGCAGATGGGCAAGATGGGCCTGTTCGGCCTGCCGTTCCCGGAGGAGTACGGCGGGATGGGCGGCGACTACTTCGCCCTGTGCCTGGCCATCGAGGAGTTGGCCCGGGTCGACTCCAGTGTGGCGGTCACCTTGGAGGCCGGCGTCTCGCTGGGCGCCATGCCGATCTACCGGTACGGCACCGAGGAGCAGCGGCGGCAGTGGTTGCCGCGCCTGGCGTCCGGGGAGGCGCTGGCCGCGTTCGGCCTGACCGAGCCGGGGTTCGGCACCGACGCCGGCGGTACGGCCACCCGGGCGGTGCTCGACGGTGACCACTGGGTCATCAACGGGTCGAAGGCGTTCATCACCAACTCCGGTACCGACATCACGGCGCTCGTCACGGTCACGGCGGTGACCGGAGTCAACCCCGACGGCAGCAAGGAGATATCGAGCTTCATCGTGTCCAGCGGTACCCCGGGCTTCACCGTGCAGCCGGGGTACTCGAAGGTCGGTTGGTGCGCCTCGGACACCCACGAGCTGAGCTTCGACGACTGCCGGGTACCGGCGGCGAACCTGCTCGGCGACCGTGGCCGGGGCTTCGCCCAGTTCCTGCGCATCCTCGACGAGGGGCGGATCGCGATCGCGGCGCTCGCCGTCGGGCTGGCACAGGGCTGCGTGGACGAGTCCATCTGCTACGCCAAGCAGCGGCACGCGTTCGGCCGGCCGATCGGTGACTTCCAGGCGATCCAGTTCAAGATCGCTGACATGGAGGCGCGGGCGCACACCGCCCGGCTGGCCTACTACGACGCGGCCGCCCGGCTGGTGGCCGGCGAGGACTTCAAGCGCCAGGCGGCGATCGCGAAGCTCTACGCCAGCGAGGTTGCGGTCACCAACGCCCGCGAGGCGACCCAGATCCACGGCGGGTACGGCTTCATCAACGAGACGCCCGTGGCGCGCTTCTGGCGCGACTCCAAGATCCTTGAGATCGGTGAGGGTACCTCCGAAGTCCAGCGCATGATCATCGCGCGCGAGCTGGGGCTGTAGCCAACCGACCGAGAAACCTGGCGGACCCGTGCCACCATGGGGCCGGTCACGGGAGAGGCGATGCCTGGGACAGGTGCCGTCGCGGGGCGTTCACCTGTCGGGTTCGCAACTCCCCACGTTGCTCGTTGTTGTTGGGGGAGGAGCCCAATGAGGATGTTCCATCGCGCATTACCAAGGTTCGGCCTGCTGGCCGTGGCCACAATCGCGGCGCTGGCCACAGCCGCAGGCTCGGCCGCCGCCGTGGAGACCGCCGACGAACCGAGTTCGGACCTGCTGGTGAGCGTCATGCCGGACCCGGTGCTCATCACCGGGGTCACACCGATGACCGTCGACGTCGGGATTGGCCTCGGCTCCGTGCCGCGCGACGCGGCGCTGATCCTCGACATCTCGCGCCTGCACGGCGTCGACGTGCTGCTCGGCAGCACCGGCTGTACCCGCGAGCGCACCAGGATCACCTGCACGTGGCCGGGTCAGACGTTTCCGTTCGTCACGGGGCGGCAACTGGTCTTCCCGCTGCGGCGCACGCACAATGCGCAGGCCGGGCCGGCCGGAACCGTGACGGCCACCGTCCGCTCGGCCTCCCCGGATCCCGAGCCGGGGAACAACACCCAGACCGTGGCGGTGGCGATCGCCGACACCGGCGTGGGCCTGGTGGCGTCGGTGGGCCCGATCGACCAGCTGACTCCCGGTACCAGCGGCCCGGTGCGGTGGTCGGTGACCAACCGCGGGGTCGCCGCGACCGCCGTCACGGCGCTGCTCACCGCGCCGCCGCTGGCCGCGTTCTTCGACCCTCCCGCAGGCTGCGTGTCCAGCATCGATGGCCGGACGCTCACCTGCCCGCTGGGTGACCTCGCGGCAGGCGGCTCGGTCACCGGTCCGCAGGCCCAGATCACGGTGCTTCCCAACGCACCGTCCTTCGCCAGCATCGGCCGGGTGGCGCTGATCGTCACCGGGTCGCCCGCGCCGGGCTCGCCACCGAGCGGGGCCGGCAGCCGCAACTTCGACGAGTCCTCGCTGGCGACCAAGGAGCGCGTGGCGGACCTGCTCATCAGCGCGGTGCCGGCCAGTGGCCGGGTCGGCGAGACCGTAGCGGTGAACTTCGGCATCGCGAACCGGGGCCCGTCCGAGACGCCGTACACCTTCGGGTTCACCCTCCCGACGGGTACCCAGTTCGTCAGCGCCCCGGACATCTGCGCGCCGGTGTCGCCGAGCGAGTACCGCTGCACCCCGGCGGAGCCCGCCTCGGCCGGCGGACCGGCATTTTTCGGGACGCTGAGCCTGCGCATCACCGAGCCGTCGGTCGGTGCCGACGGCGCGTTCACCGTCACCGGCGAGGCAGTCGACCCTGACCTGTCGAACAACACCGGGCCGATCCAGATCACCGTCACCGCATGACGGTCGGGGGCTCCCGCGAACGGCGTGTTCGCGGGAGCCCCGAGTAACCCGGCTTCAGTCCCTGGCGAAGCGCCACACCTCGAAGTCGCCGCCGGGCAGACCAGGAACCGGTCGTTCCAGCCGCAGCCGATAAGCGACACCGAGATCTTGCCGAGCGGCGTCCGCTTCCCGTGGACCGGGTTGATTCCAACCACCGTAACCTCGCTGACCTGACCGGGGACGACATCGGCGGCCACGTCTCCGAAACTCAGCACGCCGCCGGCGGTCGGCTGGCGGCCGCGGCACGGCGTACCCCCAACCGGCGCCACCGATCGGTGGCCAGCCTCGTCACGACCAGCCGCAACCACGCTTCCTGGTCGTCGTAGCCGGCCAGCCGCCGCCAGCGTTGCCAAGCCCGCGCGTATGTCTCCTGCACCAGGTAACGCGTCGAACCCGTCGACGTCTGCCATGCCCCACCGCCCGGTGTCGGATGTGTGTCGTGCCTACAAGGGGACACGGGATGGCCCCCGGCGAGGTTGCGTGTACGTTCACCATCGGCGAGTCGGGAGGGCACCGCATCGACCAGCTGGCTCCCGAGGGGCCGCTGGTCATCGCCGTTGTGGAGGGGCGCGACGTCTACGACCCCGGACTGGTCAGCAACGTCACCGACGTGGTCAAGCAGGTCAAGGCGATCCCGGGCGTGAAGGACGTCGACGACCTGTACACCAGCCCCGGTGGGCAGATCGGTGCCGACAACTTCAGCACGACCGTCGTGGTCGAGCTCGCTCCCGACCTGCCCGAGGAGCGCCGGCAGCAGGTCGAGGACCAGGTCAGCGCCCGCCTGAAGACGATCCAGGCGCCGAGCGTCCTGGTCGGCGGCACCAAGCTCGCCGAGCGCGCTTTCGCCGACCAGGCCGTCAGCGACCTCGCCGTGGGGGAGAGCGTCGCGTTCGTGCTCCTCATCGTGGCGCTCGTGGTGGTCTTCGGCGGCGTGGTCGCGGGCAGCCTGCCGCTCGCGGTGGCGATCACCGCCGTCGCGGGCACGCTGCTCGGCCTGCTGGCGCTGTCCACGGTCACCACGATCAGCCAGTACGCCGTGAACGTGGTCACCCTGCTCGGCATCGGCCTCGCCGTGGACTACTCCCTGCTCATCGTGGCCCGGTACCGCGAGGAGCTGGCCCGCGCCGGCGGGCTGCCCGGCACCAGCGGGCTGGCCCGCGCCGGGGCGCGAGTCGAGGCGATCCCGCGAGCGACCGCAACGGCGGGTCGGGCGGTCCTGATCTCCGGCCTCGCCGTGGCGGCCGCCTTCTGTGGCCTGGCGCTGTTCGCCGAGCCGCTGCTCGCCGCGATGGCGCTCGGCGGCGCGGTCGTCGCCGTGCTCGCCACGGCGGCCGCGCTGACGCTGGTACCGGCCTTGCTCGCGATCGCCGGAAGCCGGGTGCCGCCCGCCGGCGCGGAGACGTGGGTGACCCGCCTGCTCGCCAAGCTCCGGCGCCTTGCCAGGCTCCCGCGCCGGGCGGCCGGACCAGGGCTGCTCGCCCGGCTCGCCGCGTTTGCCCAGCGGCGTCCGGGTCCGGTCGCGCTGGGCGTCACGCTGGGCATGCTGGTCCTGGCCGCCCCGTTCGCCGTGGCCAACCTGCAGAACTCCGATGCCCGGGCGCTGCCGCGGGACAACGAGGTACGCCGGGCGTACGACGTGCTCCAGGCGAAGTTCAACAACCAGCAGGCGGCCAAGGTGAGCGTGGTCGCCGAGATCGACGCCGGCTCGCCCGAGCTGCGACGGTTCCTCAACGAGCTGAACCGAGCGCCGCAGGTGCTCCGCCTGGAGCTGCGCCGCGACGTGGCGCCCGGAGCCACGGTCGTGGACCTGACCCCGAAGGGGCCGACGGCTGGACCGCTGTCGCGGGACCTGGTTCGTTCGATCCGGTCGCTGGGCACGCCGTTTCCCAAGCAGGTGACCGGGGAGGCGGCCAAGGTCGTCGACTACCAGGAGTCGCTGCGCCGGCGCCTGCCGGTCGCGGCGCTCGTGCTGCTCGTGGCGATGGTCGTGCTGCTGTTCGCGCTGACCGGCTCGGTGGTCATCCCGGTCAAGGCGCTGTTGATGAATCTGCTGACGCTCTTCGCCACGCTCGGCGTGCTCGTCGCGCTCTTCCAGTGGGGGTGGGGGAGCCTACCGTTGCGGTTCGACTCGTGGGGCGGTCTCGACCTGACCACGCCGATCCTGCTGTTCGTCTTCGTGTTCGGGCTGTCGATGGACTACGAGGTCTTCCTCCTCTCCCGCATCAAGGAGGAGTACGACCGGCGACCCGACAATGACCGAGCGGTGCTGGCCGGCATCACCCGGTCCGGCCCGGTGGTGACCGCGGCGGCGGTGTGCCTGGGGATCGTCTTTCTCGGCTTCGCGGTCGGCGGCCTGGTCGCGGTCAAGGAGGTGGGGGTCGGCATGGCGGTAGCGATCCTGCTCGACGTGACCGTCGTCCGGGGGCTGCTGCTGCCGGCGCTGATGACGATGCTGGGCGAGTGGAACTGGTGGGCGCCGCGCCAGCTGCGTCGCTGGCAGCTGCGGTCGGCCGAGACGCCTCGACCGGAGCGGGCGCAGGCGCCGGAGCCCGTCGGCTAACCGTCGCGAGTCAGACGCAACGCTGTCCCATCCATCGATGCCTGCGTACCGTGAGTGACTGTGGCCGGGGGAGTGGCCGGGGGCGAGTTCGCGGCGCTGCTGCGCGCCCGGCGGCAGGCAGCGGGGCTGACCCAACAGGAGCTGGCGCAGCGCGCCCGCTTGGGCGTGCGTACCCTGCGCGAGCTGGAGAAGGCGCGGGCGACGCGCCCTCAGCGCAACACCGTCGAGCTGCTCGCCGACGCGCTTGAGCTGTCCGGCGCCGAGCGCGCGCAGTTCGAGGCCGCCGCCCGAGGGTTGCCGCCCGTGGTCGCCGCCCACGTCGAGCAGGGGCCGCGGCCACCCGCCACGATCGCGTTGCCGCCGCCACCGGCGCTGGTGGGCCGCGACAGCGAGCTGCGCGACGTCTGCGGGCTGTTCGAGATGGTCGATGTGGTGACCCTGGTGGGGCTGGCCGGCGTCGGCAAGAGCTGCCTGGCGCTCGCGGTCGTGCACCGGGTCGCCGGCCGGTTCTCCGGCGGGGTGGCCGGGGTGGCGATCAGTGACGTGTCCGGCGAGGCGGACGTCCTGGCGGCGGTGGCCACCGTGTTTGGCGTGGCGCGGGCCACCGACCTGCCGCGGCGCTGCGGTGCGGAGCCGACGCTGCTGCTGATCGACGGTGCGGACCGCTCGCCCGCGGCGGCGGTGGCCGCCGCGCGCTGGCTGCGGGCGCGCGCCCCGCTGTTGCGCATCCTGATCACCAGCCGGCATCCGGTCGACGTCCCGGGCGCGGTGGACTGGCCGCTCGCGCCGCTGGAGGTACCGCCCAGCGGGGGCGCCGCCGACCTCGCCGCGGTCGCCGCCTACCCGGCCGCGGCGCTGTTCCTGCAGCGGCTGCGGCAGGTACGCGCCGACCCGGTACGCCCGGAGGAGGCGCCGGTCCTCGCCGAGCTCGTCCGCCGCCTCGGCGGCCTGCCGCTGGCGCTGGAGCTGGCCGCCGCCCGGGGCCGGATCCTCGAGCTGCCGGAGATCCTGGACCGCTATCGCGACCGGGTGCTCGATCTCGGCGCCGTCCGGTCTGACGGCGAGACCCTGCGCGATGCGGTGGTCGCCAGCTACCGGCTGCTCGACGAGGCCGAGCAGCGGGCCCTGCGACACCTTTCGATCTTCAACCTGCGCTGGTCACTGGAGCTGGCCGAGGCGCTGCTCTCGCCGGTACGGGAGGGGGAGGCCGTCGAGGCGCTGCTCGACCGGCTGGTCAGCCTCGGCCTGGTCAGCGTCAGGGGCGGCACCGACCTGCGGTTCCGCCTGCTGGATGTGGTGCACGACTTCGCGGCCGAGTGGTGTGCCGAGGCCGGCGAGCTGCCGGCGGTGCAGGTACGCCACGCTCGGGTCATCGCCGAGCTGGCCGCCCGTACCGCTCCGGAGCTGGTCGGGCCGAGGCAGGCCGCCGCGGTGCTGCGCCTGGACTATCTCGCCAGCGACCTGCGGGCGGCGCTGGCCTGCGCGGCCCAGCACGAGCCGACCACGGCGCTGCGGATCGCCGCTTCGCTGCCCCGATGGTGGCGGTTCCGGGGGCGTGACCGGGAGGGTCGGGAGGTGCTGCGCGAGCTGCTCGCCGACCCGCGTACCGCCGACGCCCGGCCGGTCGTCCGCGCCTGGGCGCAGCTCGGCGTGGCGATGCTCGCCGCCGAACATGGCGAAGGCTCGGCTGAGCTGCCCTCGGCCGAGGCGGCCCTGAAGACGTTCCAGGCGCTGGGCAACGTGCCTGGGGAGCTGGCCACGCGCAGCTGCCTGTGCGTGCTGTGGCAGGCCCTGGGCGGGTACGACGAGTCGCGCCGGCACGCTGAGGCGGTCCTGGCGCTGGCCACCCAGACCGGCCGGGTACGCGATGTCGTGGTGGCCCAGAACAACCTCGCCTGGCATGACATCCGGGTGGGTGACCTGTCGGCGGCGACCCGGCGGCTCAACGCGGTGGCCCGGATGGCGGCACAGGTCGGCGACAGCCGGTTGCGAACCCTCGCACAGGCCAACCTGGCCGAGGTGACCAGGCTGGCCGGGCGGAACGGCGCGGCCGCCGAGACCGGCCGGCGGACCATGGCCAAGCTGACCGAGCTGGGCGACCCGGGACACCGGGTACGCGTGCTCGGCACGATCGGGCTCGCCCTGGCCCAGTGGGGGCGGGTCGCGGAGGCTACGGCCGTGCTCGCCGAGCTGCCCGACACCGCGGCGTCGTCGGCGGGCACCCGGGCGATGATCGGCGGGTACCTGGCGCTGGGCCGTGGCGACCGGGCATTGGCGACCGGCTTGTTCACCGCGGCGGCCGAGGCCCTGGCCGGGCATCACGACGCGCGTGACGTGGTGGAGGCGTTGGTCGGAGCGGCGGCGAGCTGTGACGACCCGGACCAGCGCGCCGTCTTGCTGGCTCGCCTGGAGCTGGCGTGCGAGCGTGGCGGGGTGACGCTGCTGCCGCGCGAGCGCGCGCTCCTCAGCGCCGGGCAAGCACCCGGCCCCGCGCAGCTCATCTCACGCGAGGCCGGGCATGCGGGACGCGGCCCCAGCGCACAGCCTGAGGCCGGCCGATAGATGTCGGCGCGGACGAAGGTTGCCCCCGATCCGGGACCCCACCCAATCGCTCCGTCCGCGCCGATCCCCCCTTTTCGGAGCCTCCCGACGGGCGAGGGTACCTGAGAAAAACGCCCCTTTTCGGCGACTAAGGGGGGATCGCCGAGCCTCTCCGCACCGGTTCTGCCGGTACTTCTGCCGGTCCCGCCACGCTCACGAAACATACTCGTCACCGGTCGTTCACCGGGGCGGCCCGGCGCGGAGCCGCGCGTGGGCGTACTCCCGGACCTTGCCCTCCTCGACGCCCCAGTCCGCCTCGATCCACCAGGTAGCGCCGGCGTCTCGCCACCGGCCGACCACCTCGGCGGCGCCGTCGCTCGTGGCGCCTTCGGCGACGACGTCGTAGCCCTCCATCGGCAGCCCGGCCGCGGCCCGGTGCTCACGGATCCACGCGACGCCCTCGGCGAGCTGCTCGGCAGACAGCCGCCCGGTCGGCTCGCCCGCCTTGGCGACGAGGTTCGGTAGCCAGCCGTCGTAGCGGGCGGCACGCGCCATCGACCTCGGTGCCGGCCAGCCGCCGACCACCCAGATCGGGATGCGCGGTCGCTGCACCAGCGGGGGCGGCGGCACGAAGTCGGTCGGCGTCACCCGGTAATGCCGGCCCTCGTAGCGGAACGGCTGGCCGGCCCAGAGCCCGGTCAGCACGTCGAGGCCCTCGTCGAGCAGCTCGGCACGGGTACGCCGGCCCGGGTCGGGTTCGAAGGCGAGCCATCCCTCGTGCGGCGCGCCGAGCCCGACCGACAGGATGGTCCGGCCGCCGCTGAGGTTGTCGAGGGTCGCCGTCTGGCCGGCCAGCTCCCACGGGCGCTTGCGCGGCAGCGGCGTGAGCATGGTGCCCAGCCGGATCCGCTCGGTGCGGACCGCGGCCGCGGCCAGCGCCATCCACGCGTCCACACCCCACACCGACTCCCACACGAAGAAGCCGTCCCAACCGGCGTCCTCGGCCACGGCGGCCAGCTCGGCCGCGTCACGCGCGTCGCCGCGGGGCAGTACGAAGCCAAATCTCATCCGGTCAACGTACGCGGTCGACGGTGGCTATACAGTCAGGCCATCGAAGCCCGCAACGACGACTGCGACCCGAGACTCCGTACCACCATGGACTTTCTCCTGCTCGGCCCGCTCGCGGCGTACCGCAACGGCCACGCCGTCGAGCTGGGGACGCGGCGCCGCGAGCGGTGCCTGCTTGGGGTCCTGCTGCTGGAGCCGGGCCGGCTGTTCAGCGTCGACCGGCTGGTCGAGCTGCTGTGGGACGAGGAGCCGCCGGCCCAGGCGCGGTCGACGGTGAGCAACCACATCTCCCGGCTGCGCAGCCGGCTGGACCCCGATCGCACCGGCCACCATGGCGTACGGCTGGTCGCCCGCGGTGGCGGATACCTCATCGAGGTGGTACCCGACCGGGTCGACGTCCACCGGTTCACCTCGTTGGTCGAGCGCGCCGGAGCGCTGGCCGTACCGGCCGACCGGTCCCGTCTCCTGCGCGAGGCGCTCGCCCTGTGGCGCGGGTCCCTGCTGGCCGACGTGGCCACGGACCGGCTGCGGCGGCGGGTCGGGGCACGCCTGGAAGAGCTCCGGCTCACCGCTGTCGAGGATGCCCTGCAGGCGGACCTGGCTTGTGGTCGCCCGGCCCTGGCCGCCGCGGAGCTCGCCGACCTGGTCGAGGCGCATCCGGACCGGGAGCGGCTGCTCTGGCTGTTCATGCTGGCGTTGTACCGCCTGGGGCGCCAGAGCGAGGCCCTGGCCGCCTACCGTCAGGCGCGCGAGCGGGTCGCCGACGAGCTCGGCCTGGACCTCGGTGCTGATGTGCAGGCGTTACACGAGGCGATCCTGCGCTGCGACCCGAGCCTGGACCTGGCCACGGGCGACTCGACCGCGGTCGTGCCGGCGCGACCGGCGCAGCTTCCGGCGCCGCCACGGCACTTCGTCGGGCGTACCGCCGCGATGCGCGAGCTGGATGCGCTCCTGGCTCGCCAGGCCGAGATGACCACCGTGGTGATCTCGACCATGGCGGGCGTCGCCGGTGTCGGCAAGACGGCCCTCGCTCTGCACTGGGCGGCACGCGTGCGGGACCGGTTCGCCGACGGCCAGCTGTACCTGAACCTGCGCGGGTTCGGGGTCATGGCGCCGGTACGGCCGGCGGATGCGCTCAACCAGCTGCTGCGCGGCCTCGGCGTGCCGGCCGAGCGGATACCGGCGGACCAGGACGAAGCCTCGGCGGTCTACCGGACGCTGCTCGCCGACCGCCGGGTGCTGGTCCTGCTGGACAACGCGCACAGCGTCGACCAGGTTCGTGCCCTGCTGCCCGGCAGCCCGACCTGCCTGGTCGTGGTCACCAGCCGGAACCGGCTCAGCGGCCTGGTGGCCATCGAGGGCGCCCACCGCCTCACCATCGAGCCCCTGCCACCGGACGAGGCCGTCGTCTTGTTACGCGCCGTTCTTGGTGCCAGGGTCGACGCGGAACCCGAGGCGGTGAGCGCGCTGGCGCAGGCATGCGACCGCCTACCGCTGGCCCTTCGGATCGCCGCGGCGAACCTGAGCGACGACCCGAGCCGGGCCATCGGCGACTACCTGCGCGAGCTGGACACCGACCGGCTCGCCGCACTGCACGTCGAAGGCGATCGGGACGCAGCGGTACGGGTCGCGCTCGACGCCTCGTACGCCCGGCTCACACCCGAAGCGAGGCGGCTGTTCCGGCTGCTGAGCCTGGCGCCGGGCGCCGACATCGGCGAGCCGGCTGCTCGTGCGCTCCTCGGCAGCACCGCGCAGCACCTGCTGGAGTCACTCGTCGACGCCCATCTCGTGGACGAGCACCGGCCCGGCCGGTACACCATGCACGACCTGATCCGCGTCTACGCAGGCGTTCGCGCGGAGGCGGACGAGCCGGCCGGCGACCGGACCGTCGCCGTCGAGCGGCTGCTGGACTGGTGCCTCGCCGGGGCGCACGTCGCTTACCACCTGATCCGGCCAAACAGGGCCCAGCCGGAGCCCGCCCTACGCCATCCGCCGGCCGAGCTGCCGTTCGCGCCCGAGGCCGAGGCCGCGCTGGCCTTCCTCGACCAGGAACGGCCCAACCTGCCGGCGGTGACCGAGCTGGCGTTGCGGCACGGCGACCACCCGGCCGCCATGCAGCTCGCGCGCCTGCTCAGCAGCTATTTCCAGCTCCGTGGTGATGGCCCGGACAGCCTCGCGGTGTACCAGCACGGGCTCGCCGGTGCGCGGCACCTGCATGACCGCGCTGCCGAGGCGGCCCTGCACAACAGCCTCGGCATCAGCTATGCCGTCGGGCGCCGGTTTCCGGAGGCCACCGAGCACGTGCTGCGGTCGCTGGCGCTGGCCCGCGACGCCGGCGACCGGGCGTCCGAAGCAGGTGCTCTCAACAACCTCGGCAGGATGTACGAGGTGCACGGACGCTTCGAGGAAGCACTGGGGGCCTACGAGCAGTCGCTGGCGGTCCGCGAGGCGGAGGGTAGGACGCAGGGCATCGCTTACGTGCTCAACAACATCGGGTTCGTGTACGCCCGGCGGGGCGAGCTGACCAACGCGTTGGACTACCTGACCCGGGCGCTGGCGCTGCATCGCGAGCAGGGCGACCGCAACGGTGAAGGCAACACCCTGGACAGCGTCGGCGTGGTGTACCTGGAGCAGGGCGACGACGCCACGGCGCTGAAGTATTTCGAGGAAGCGATGGCCGCCCTGCGCGACGGCGGCAACCGGGAAGGCCAGGGCGCCACGCTGGCCAACATGGCAACGGCTCACCTGCGCCAGGGTGAGCCCGCCGCGGCGGTCGACGTGCTGCGGCAGGCTGCTGTGCTCTACCGCGCCGTCGACGACCGGCACCGGGAGTCCGCTGTCCGCCGTCGGCTCGCCGAGGCGTACCTGGCCGGCGGCGACGTCCAGGCCGCCGAGGCCGAGCTGCGGGCCGCGTCGGCGTTGCGGGCATCCGTGCCCGATGCGGTTGAGGAAGCGGAGGTACGCCGCGTGCTGGGCGAGCTGGAGTCAGCCCGCGCGGCCGGTGTCATACGAATGTCATAGCCGCTACGCCAGGCTCCCGCCAGGTACCGGTTTTCGGGGGGAGCTATCCATGATGGTTGGAACTGGCGTGCACCGCCTTGGCGGGCGCGGGTTATCCGCGCTCGTCGTGGCGGCCATCGCGTCAGCCGCCACGGTTGCAGCCCTGCGCTTCGCTCCGTCGGCGTCGGCGGGACCTGCGGCGCCCTGTGCACCGGGGAAGGCCGATGCGGCGAGCGCGCAGGCGGCTGCGCGGGCGTGCCACGGCCGGGTCGAGGTGCTCGGCAAGCGTTCCGAGCGGCAGCAGGTGTTCGCCAACCCGGACGGCTCGTACACGCTGGAGACCTCGGTGCTGCCGCGACGGGTCAAGCGGGCCGACGGCTCGTGGGTGCCGGTGGATCCGTCGCTACGCAAGGCATCGGACGGGTCGCTGGTCCCGGTCGCGGTGACCCATCCGATGCGGCTCTCCGGGGGCGGTAGCGGCTCCCTGGTGACCATGGAGACCGCCGGTGGTCTGGTGACGTTGTCCTGGCCCGGTCCGCTTTCGGCACCTCGGGTCGATGGCGCCTCGGCGGTCTACCCAGACCTGCGGCCCGGTATGGACCTGCGCGTGCGGGCGCTGCCGTCCGGGCTGTCGTACACGTTCGTGGTGCGGACCCGGGCGGCGCTGGCGGACCCGGCGCTGCGGCGGATCCCGCTGGTCGTGTCCGGACCCTCGGTGCGGGCCCGGCCCGAGGGCGGCGCCGAGGTGGTCGCGGCCGACGGCGCCACGCTGCTCGCGGTCAGCGAGGCGGTGATGTGGGACTCGACCGGTGGGTCATCCACTGTGGACGGGCCGGGCGACGCGGCCCGCAACGCTGCGGTTGGCATGCGGGTGGCCGGGCGGGAACTGGTGCTGGAGGCTGACCCGAAGCTGCTCGCCGACCCGGACCTGACCCTGCCGGTGTATATCGACCCGCAGATCACGGCGCCGCGCGGGCGTTGGGCGTACGCGAACTCGGACAACGGGTCGTACGACAACCTCGGCGGGGTCGCCCGGGTGGGGCGCAACCCGGAGTGCTGCAACGGAGTCTGGCGCGGGTTCTTCGAGTTCTCCATCGGCCAGGTTGCCAGTACGCACATCCTCGCCGCGAGCGTCAACACCTGGGTAGCCCACTCGTACGACTGTAACTCCCGCCCGGTCACGCTGTACCTGGCTAACGCCATCCCGGCCGGGGTCGCTGACGGTGGTCGCACCGACTGGAGCCAGGGCCTCGCTGAGGAGCTCAACACGCAGAACGGCAACGGTTGCGGCGCCCAGTCGATGGTCTTCCCCGTCACCGGGAAGATGCAGGCCTGGGCGAACGCTGGCTGGGGCGGCGTGACGTTCGGCTTCGTGACCAACGAGTGCTGCAAGGAGTACTGGAAGAAGCTCGACGTCGCGGCGACCAACCTGGTCGTCAGCTACAACTCCGTGCCGGCGGTTCCGGATGGGCTGAGCGCGGCCGGCACGTCGCGTCGGGTCGGCTGCGAGGCCGGGATTGAGCCGCGGGTCAACACCAGCGGCGGCGTGCGCCTGGCGGCGACCGTACGCGACAACGACGGCGGCGACGCCGTGGTGGCACGGTTCGAGTGGCAGGACGTCACCGCCGGTACCCCGGTCACCGTGCTGCCGGACACGCCGGCGTTCGCGCCACCGCACAGCTTCGAGACGGCCATACCCGATGCGTCACTGCCAGACGGGCACAAGATCCTTTGGCGGGTACGCGGTTACGACGGCATCGACACCAGCGGGTACTCCGCCTGGTGCCGTCTCGTGGTGGACAACACACGTCCTGCCATGCCTACGATCACGGCGCCGGGGCTGCCGGCGTACCCCGGCACACCGCCACCGTCCACTGTGGTCGGATCGCCAGTGACCGCCACCTTCGCACCAGCCGCCGGTGAGGGCGATGTCGTCGGGTACTACTACGGCGTCGGGTCGGTCGAGACGGTACCCACGATCTGGGCACCGGCCGCCGTGGACGGCACCGCCACCGTGCCGGTGGTACCGGTCACCTCGGGGCTGAACAAGAACTTCCTCACCGTCGTCGTGGTCGACGAGGCGGGGAACCGTTCACCCGTACCGGTTTCCGCACCGGACGCGCCGGGCACCCGCCAGTTCCGTGCCAACGCGCCGGCCGGGTCGCCGCACGCGCTGGCGGATGCGACCGGCGACGGCAAGGCCGACCTGACCGCGCTCGTCGACGTCGGCGGAGGCAACGCGGCGGTGTGGCGCTGGGACTCCACGGCCGGCCCGGGGTTCGGGCTCACCAACCCGATCGTGCCGCAGGACATCACCACCACGTATCCGCTGGGCTCGACGAAGACGATTGGCGGGGACTTCGACGGTGATGGCCTCGCCGACCTCGCGGTGTTCGCACCCGGGTCCGGCGGCGTGACACTGACCGTGCAGCGGTCGGCACGCAACGGCCTGTTCGGTATCCAGTCGCAGAGCCTGCCCGGCTGGAACCTGGCCGACATGAAGCTGGTGGCCGGCAACTTCGACGCCGACCCGTCCCGCCGCGACGACATCGGCGTGTTCTACAACGACAACGGCGATGTCTTCACGGTGCGGATGCTGCTGGCGAACGGCTCGCCCGGCTCGCCGGCCTTCGCCGCCCCGGCCGTCTGGTACACCGGTGGGGGTGGCTTGGCACGGCTCAAACCGATCGCTGGCGACTTCGACGGTGACGGTCATGTCGACGTCGCCGAGCTCTGGCAGTACCCGAGCTGCCAGACGAAGATGTGGGTGCATTACTCCACCGGCTCGGCGTTTAGCACCGGCGGGCTGCTGTGGGACTCCGGCGTCAACAACTTCTGCTGGGACCGCATCGACCCGCTGGCCGCGGACTTCGACGGCGACGGCCGCGGCGACCTGGCGATGTTCTATTACTACGATGGCTGCGCCACACGGCTGTGGAGCTTGTACGGCACCGCCGACCGGAGCGTGACCTGGCCGGGCTCGACGTCGATCATGGACAGCGGCCAGTGGTGTCCGGGGCTGGCGGTCCCCTCGGCCGGCGACTTCGACCTCGACGGGCGGGCGGACGTCGCGGCCGTCTACCGCTGTTGCGGCGCCAACCAGCTCCGGCTGTACACCTTCACCTCCAGCGGCCGGACCTTCGCCCAGGTGGCCCTGCGGTGGATGGGCGGTGTGGGTCCGGCGGGTGTGACCATCACGCCCAACGTGCTGCTCGGGGCGTCGGGCTCGGCTTCCAGCAGCGCGGGATGGGGCTGGTCGCTGAGCGCGGCCACCAACGGACTGCGCGCCGATGCCGGGTGGAGCTCGTTCTCCAACACCGGCGTTGACCATACCGAATGGATCAAGCTCGACCTGGGACAGGCGCAGACCATCAACCGGATCCACCTCTATCCCCGCGGTGACGTGCCCTACGACGGCACCGACTTCCCGGTCGACTTCACCATCGAGGTCTTCGACGGGCAGGCGTGGAGCGTGGTGGTGAGCCGTACCGGCTACCCACGTCCGGACCGTAACGCCGTGCAGGTCTTCACGTTCCCCGCCCGAAGCGCCACGAGTGTGCGCATCACCGGCACCTCCGTTCGACTCATGGCCTTCGCCGAAGTCGAGGCGTACCAGGTCTAGGCATCCATACAGCGCGGGGAGGACTCACGATGAGGAAACGACACGGCGGCTTATCCGCGTTCGTCGTTGTGGCTGTCGCCGTGGCGGCCTCGGCGGTGGCGTCGCACCTCGCCCCGCCGGCGTCGGCTAAGCCGGTGGTGCCTTGCGTGCCGGGGAAGGCGAACGCGGCGGCGGCGCAGGCCAACGCGCGGGCCTGCGGTGGCCGGGTCGAGGTGCTTGACCGCCGGTCGGAACGCCAGCAGGTGTTCGCCAACCCGGATGGCTCGTACACGCTGGAAGCCTCGGTGGTGCCACGGGGGGTCAAGCGGGGCGACGGCTCGTGGGTACCGGTCGACCCGTCGCTGCGGCGGACACCGGACGGGTCGCTGGTGCCGGTGGCGGTCACCGTGCCGGTGCGGCTGTCCGGCGGCGGCGCCGGGCCGGTGGTGGCCGCGGAGACGTGGTCGCTGTCCTGGCCGGCGCCACTCGCGCCGCCGCGGGTGGATGGCGCCTCGGCGGTATACCCCGATGTGCGACCCGGCGTCGACCTGCGCGTGAGGGCGCTGGCGACCGGGCTCTCGTATACCTTCGTGGTGCGGACCCGGGCGGCGCTGGCCGATCCGGCGCTGCGGCGGATCCCGATGATCGTGTCCGGGCCGGCGCTGCGGGCGCGGTCCGAAGGCGGGGCGGAGGTGGTGGCGGCCGACGGCACCGTGGTGTTGGCGGTGAGCGAGGCCTCCATGTGGGATTCCAGTGACCCGTCCTCCACAGTGGACAGCCCCGGCGAGGGGGCTCGTAACGGGGCGGTGGGCCTGCGGGTCGTAGGGCGCGACCTGGTGCTGGAGCCCGATCCGAAGCTGCTCGCTGACCCGGACCTGACGCTGCCGGTCTACCTCGACCCGCAGATTACCGCGACGCGTAACCGCTGGGCGTACGCGAACTCGGCCAACGGGTCGTACGACAACCTGGGCGGGGTCGCGCGGGTAGGACGCAACCCGGAGTGCTGCAATGGGGTCTGGCGCGGGTTCTTCGAGTTCCTCATCGGCCAGGTCGCCGGTACCCACATCCTCGCCGCGGAGGTCAAGACCTGGACCGTGCATTCGTGGAACTGCGACTCCCGACCGGTGACGCTGTACCTGGCCAACCACCTGCCCGACGGGGTCGGTTACGGCGGGCGGGTCGACTGGAGCCACGGTCTCGCTGAGGCGCTCAACACGCAGAACGGCAATAGCTGCAACGCACAGTCGATGGTCTTCCCGGTCACCGGGAAGATGCAGAGCTGGGCCAACGCCGGCTGGCCCGACGTGACGTTCGGCTTCCTGACCAACGAATGCTGTGTGGAGTACTGGCAGAAGCTCGACGTCGCCTCGACCAACCTGGTCATCAGCTACAACTCGGTACCGGCGGTCCCCGACACGCTGAGCGCGGCCGGCACCTCCCGGCGGGTCGGCTGCGACACCGTGGGTGCGCCCCCGGTCAACACCACCGGCGGCGTGCGCCTAGCCGCGACCGTCCGCGAAAACGACGGCGGCGACGCGGTGGTGGCACGGTTCGAGTGGCAGGACGTCACCGCCGGTACCCCCGTCACGGTCCTGCCGGACACCCCGGCCTTCGCGCCACCGCACGCGTTCGAGGCGGCCCTACCGGGCACCTCGCTGTCCGATGGGCACACCATCCGGTGGCGGGTACGGGGTTTCGACGGCATCGACAACGGTGGCTTCACGGAGTGGTGCCAGCTCGCCGTGGACAACACCCGGCCGGGCCTGCCGACGATCACCGCGCCCGGACTACCGCCGTACCCCAGCACACCACCAGCGTCCACTGTGGTCGGTGCGCCGGCGACCGCCACGTTCACCCCGGCGGCCGGTGATGGGGACGTCGTCGGGTACTACTACGGCGTCGGCTCGGTGGAGACCGTACCGACCATCTGGGCACCGGCCGCCTGGGACGGTACCGCCATCGTGCCGGTGGTACCGGTCACCTCGGGCCTGGCCAAGAACTTCCTGACGGTCGTCGCCGTTGACGACGCGTGGAACCGTTCACCGGTACCGGTTTCCGCACCCGACGCGCCCGGTACCCGCCAGTTCCGGGCGAACGCCAGGACCTCGACCACCCGCGCGGCCGGCGACGCCACCGGCGACGGCCGCGGTGACGTGACGACGCTCAGCGACGTCGGCAACGGCAACGGTGTGCTCTGGCGCTGGGACGTCTCGCCAGACGGTGGAGTGATCAACGCCGTCGCCCCGCAGGACGTCACAACGACCTACCCGCCGGGCTCGACCAAGACGGTCGACGGCGACTTCGACGGCGACGGGCTCGCCGACGTGGCGGTGTTCGGCCCGGACTCTGGCGGTGTCCTGCTGACCGTGCAGCGGTCGGCGCGCAACGGCCTCTTCGGCATGCCGTCGCAGAGCCTGCCCGGCTGGAACCTGGCCGACATGAAGCTGGTGGTCGGCAACTTCGATGGTGACGCCTCTTGGCGCGACGACATCGGCGTGGTCTACAACGACGGCCCCGGCAACTTCTCGTTCCGGATCCTGATCGCGACGGGCTCACCCGGCTCGCCAACGTTCGCCGCCCCGGCCACGTGGTACACCAACCCACCGGGTTGGGCGGAATGGTCGCTGATGAAGCCGTTCGCCGGCGACTTCGACGGCGACGGCCACGTCGACATCGCAGACTTCTACTACTACCCCGACTGCCAGACCAAGATGTGGGTGCACTTCTCGACCGGTACCGCCTTCGAGCTGGCCACCCTGATGTGGGACTCCGGCCCTTGGCGCTGGTGCTGGGAGTGGGGAGGTTACCCGTTCGCGGCGGACTTCGACAACGACGGGCGTACCGATGTCGCCTCGTTCTACCGGGTCAACATCTGCCACGCGCAACTGGTCCCGTTCTACGGCAACGCGGACCGCACGATGACGATCCCGGCAGCGCCGGCCTGGGACAGCGGGCCTAACACCTGGTGCCCGCTTCGGACGGCGGTCTCCGTCAGCGATGTCAACGCGGACGGCCAGCCGGACCTCACCGCGGTCTACCACTGCTGCCTTGGCTACCAGGTCAAGGTCTACACCTTCACGGCCAGCGGCCGGACGTTCGGTGCGCCGGTGCTCCGCTGGGCCGGCAGCATCGGGCCGGCCGGCACGCGAGTCAACGAATAGTTCCGCACGGGGGAGGTCCACAATGGACAAGAGACGGATCGGAATCGGCACCGGGCTGGCGGTCGCCGTCCTGGTGGGGCTGGGAGTGTACGTTCCGGCGCAAGCCGCGCAGGTACGCCCACGCCCGGACAAGCCGGCGCGCCTGGAGTCCGTACCCGGCAAGGACGCGCTCGCACGGCCAGCACCGGCCGACCAGACCAAGACGGTCCGCACCACGCCGGCCGTGCGCTGGCCGGCGGCGGGCGCAGCCGCGCTCACCTCGACCGGCGCCTTGGCTTGGGCGCCGTCCCTGCCGGTAGGGGTCCGCGCGAGCGGGCCGGTGTGGGTACAGCTGCTGGACCGCAACGCGGTGCGGCCGGCCGGGTTCGATGTCGTCATCCGGGTGGGCCGCACCGATGGCGGGCCGGCCCAGCCCGCCACGGTCACGTTGAGCTACACGCAGTTTCGCGACGCGTACGGGGGTGCTTGGGCGCGCCGGCTTCAGCTGGCGGAGCTGCCCGAGTGTGCGTTGTCGACGCCACGCGAGCCCGGCTGCCGGGCGAGGCCGCTGCGCACGCTCAACGACACCGCGAAGGGCACGCTGAGCGCCGAGGTGGCGGTGGGGTCCTTGGCGTCCGGCCCGCGCGGTGCCATCGAGGCGACCTCGTCGGGCACGCTGGTCACGCTCACCTCCGGGCCGTCATCCGATGACGGCGACTACAAGGCCACCGACCTGAAGCCGTCTGGAACCTGGTCCGCCGGCGGTGTCTCCGGCGACTTCGGCTGGGGGTACGACCTGCGGATGCCGCCGGCGGTCGGCGGCCCGGCGCCGTCGGTGCAGTTCGGCTACTCGGCGCAGGCGGTCGACGGGCAGACGGCCGCGTCGAACTCGCAACCGTCGATGCTCGGCGAGGGCTTCGGCTGGCATCCCGGCTCGATCGACCGCGGGTACCGGGCGTGCGCCGACGACGGCAAGCCGGGGATCGGCGACATGTGCTGGGTGGGGGACAACGCCATCCTCACCCTGAACGGGCGGTCCAGCATGCTGGTGTACGACTCGGGGTCGGGCCTTTGGCGCCCAATGAACGAGGACGGCTCCCGCGTGGAGAAGCTCGCCAACCCGGCGCTGAACAACGGCGACGACGACGGGGAGCACTGGAAGGTCACCACGACCGACGGTACTCAGTACTTCTTCGGCCTGAACCGGCTGCCCGGCTGGCGGTCGGGTGTGGACCCGGAGACCGCCTCGGTCTCCTACCTGCCGGTCTTCGGCAACAACGCCGGTGAGCCATGCAACCAGTCGACGTTCGCCGCGTCGAGCTGCCGCCAGGCGTACCGGTGGAGCCTCGACTACGTCGTCGACCCCAGCGGCAACACCATGTCGTACTTCTACACCCGCGAGATGAACCACTACGCGCGCAACGCGACCAACACCGACACCCCGGACTACGTGCGGGCCAGCTCCGTGAAGGAAATCGACTACGGTACCCGCCAGGACGGCGGCGTCGACTCGGTGTTCGCCGGGACCGCACCTGCCCGGGTGTTCTTCCAGATGCGGCCCCGCTGCGTCACGTTCGAACCGACGTGTGACGTGCGCGCCAACCCCGGCAGCTTCGTGGACGTGCCATGGGACCAGAACTGCGACGGCGGGAGCTGCCAGGGCCACTACTCCCCGACCTTCTGGACCACGCTCCGGCTGGGCGAGGTGACCACCCAGGTCGCCAGCGGCGCCAAGACATGGCGCGATGTCGAGCGGTGGACCCTCACCCACGAGTTCAAGGATCCCGGTGACACGCAGACGAAGATTCTATGGCTCAAGCAGATCGACCACTGTGGACTGGTCGGCGGGTCGGCCTGCCTTCCGCCGGTGACCTTCAACGCGACGCAGCTGTCCAACCGGGTCGACAAGGCCGGCGCGACGAGCTCGATCATCCGGTACCGGATGCGCGACATCGTGACCGAGTCGGGGGGCGTGACCACGGTCTCGTACTCCGCCCCCGAATGCGTCGCCGGGTCGAACATGCCGGCCGCACCCGACAGCAATACCAAGCGATGCTTCCCTCTGTACTGGCTGCCGCCCGGCGCGACCACGCCGAAGCTGGAGTACTTCCACAAGTACGTCGTCACGTCGGTGGCGCAGGGCGACCTGACCGGCGGGGCACCCGACGAGGTCAGCTACTACGACTACCTCACCGCACCGGCCTGGCACCACGACGACAACCCGCTGAACCTTCCGGAGCGCCGTAGCTGGGGCCAGTGGCGGGGGTACCAGAAGGTACGCGAGACGCACGGTCCGGCCGGCACCCAGCAGTCGCGCACCGAGTACACGTACTTCCAGGGCATGAACAACGATCTCCTGGCGTCGGGCGGGCGGCGATCGGCCAGCGTGCCCGACTCCGACGGCGGTACCTGGACCGACCACGACTGGCTGGCCGGTCAGCTCCGCGAGGAGGTCACCTATCTGGGCACCACGACGACGGTGGTCGACAAGACGAGGAAGGACCCGTACCAGTTCGGTCCTACGGCGTCGCAGAACCTACTTGGCGTCACGCTGGAGGCGCGGGTGGTCAGCACCGCCGTGACCATCGCCAAGACCGCACTGGACGCGGGCCGGGGCTGGCGTACGACCAGGACCACGAACACGTTCCTCGCCGACCGTACCGGGCGAGTGTCCCAAGTGGACAACGAGGGCGACGTGACGATGGCGGCCGACGACCAGTGCACCCGGTACACGTACGCCACCAACCCAGGCGCGACCATGCTCAGCTTCGTGGCCCGGATCGAGACGGTCGGAGTCTCCTGCGCCACCACCCCCGACCGCTCGGTTGACGTGCTGTCCGACGTGCGGACCTGGTACGACGGCGCGACTTCGTTCGGCACGAGCGTGAGCCGGGGACTGACCACCCGCACCGAGCAGCTTGCCGACTGGAACGGCGGCAGTCCCATCTACCGGACCACCGCACGGTCCACATACGACGCTCATGGACGGGCCATCGAGGCGTTCGACGCGCTCGGCCGGCGAACCACGACGGTGTACACGCCGTTGACCGGCGGCCCGGTCACCCGGGTCAAGGTGACCAACCCGCTGGAGTGGGACACCACGACCGACGTCGACCCCGCCTGGGGCGCGGCTGTCGGGGCCACCGATGCCAACGGCCGGCGCACCGAGCTCGCGTACGACCCGTTCGGCCGGCTCACCGGCGGGTGGCTGCCGGGGCGCGACCGCAGCATGCTGCCGGACCTCGCGTACAGCTACACGGTGCGCCGGACCGGCGGCCCGAGCGTGGTCGCCGCGATGAAGCTCAACGCGGCGGGCACCGGGCAGCTCACGTCGTACACCCTCTACGACGGCCAGCTCCGCCAGCGCCAGCAGCAGTCGGTGGCGGTCGGCGGCGGCCGGCTCATCACCGAGACGCTCTACGACGCGCGCGGGCTGGTGCAGAAGACCCGTCCGGTGTACTTCAACTCAGCCGCGCCAAGCACGTCGCTGTTCGTGCCGACCGGCGACATCGCCGTGCCGAGCCAGACGGTGAGCACGTACGACGGCGCCGACCGCATCGCCGCCGAGGCGTTGCAAGTGGACGGTGCGGAGATTTCGCGTACCACAACGGTGTACGCCGGCGACCATACGCGGGTATCGGTCCCGACCGGGGGCACCGCGACCGCCAACTGGACCGACGCGCGCGGCCAGGTCGTCAAGGTCTGGCAGTACCGCGGCAACGTCGCGGGCGGGTCGTACGACGAGACGCTCCGCACGTATACCGACGCCGGCGACCTGGCCACGGTGCGCGACCCCGCCGGCAACACGTGGCGGTACTTCTACGACCAGCGCCGGCGCAAGCTCCGCGACGAGGACCCGGACAAGGGCGTCATGACGTACACGTACGACGACGGCGGTCGCCTGGCGACGATGAAGGACGCGCGCAACGTGACGCTCGCGTTCGTCTACGACAACCTCGACCGCAAGACCGAGGTGCACCAGGACTCCACAGCCGGCCCGCTGCTGACCAGGTGGACCTTTGACACGCAGGCGTTGGGACAGCTCTCGGCGTCGACACGGTTCGACGGTGGCGGCAACGCCTACGCGACCGGGTTCACTGGCTACACCCAGCGGTACCAGCCGACCGGCACGAAGGTCACCATCCCGTCGACGGAGGGCTTGCTCGCCGGTGAGTACACCACGGCGGTCACCTACAACGTGGACGGTACCGTCGCCACCCGCACCATGCCGGCACGGACCGGCACCTCGGACTTCGGCATCCTGCCGGCCGAGACGCTGACCTACGGGTACAACGAGCTTGGCATGCCGACCACGCTGTCCGGGCTGAGCTCCTACGTCACCTCGACGGAGTACCGGCAGGACGGCGTGCTGTCGTCGGTCAACGCGACCGACGGCAACGGCAAGAACATGCTGCAGTACTGGAGCTTCGAGCACGGCACCGGCCGGCTGCATCAGCACCAGGTGCTCGGCGACTTCGCCGAGGTGGTCGCCGCGGACAAGACGTACAGCTACGACGCGGCTGACAACGTCACGGCGATCGCGGACAAGCTGGCCCAGTACGCGGCCGGGCCGGACGACACCCAGTGCTTCCGGTACGACCACGTGCGCCGGCTCACCACGGCATGGACCCCGGGCTCGGGCGACTGCGCGACGAACCCCTCGGTCGGCGGGCTCGGCGGTCCGGCACCGTACATGCGCACCTACACCTACGATGCGGCCGGCAACCGCAGGACCGAGACCGAGTACACGACGGGTGGCAACGTCGACAAGACGCTCACCTATCCCGCGGCCGGCTCGACCGCGGTCCGGCCACACACGGTCGCCTCGGTCACGACGACGGCGCCATGGGGAACCAAGACCGACAACTACACCTACGACACCGTCGGCAACACCACCAAGCGGCCGGGCGGTACGGCCGACCAGACGCTCACCTGGGATCCCGAGGGGCACCTGGCCTCGGTGACCGACAACGGATCGACCACCAGCTACGTGTACGACGCCGACGGCAACCGGCTGATGCAACGCGACCCTGGTGGCCGTTCGCTGTTCCTGGCCGGCGCCGAGTTCCGGGCACCGGCGAGCGGCGCTGTGGTGAGCAGCGGCCGGTTCTACGCGCATGGTCCTGCCGGCTTCGTCGCGTCCCGGGACCCGGTCGCCGGCCTGAACTGGCAGGCGACCGACCATCAGGAGACGAGCCAGCTGTCGTTCCGGGCGAGCGACATGTCGGTGACCCGGCGGCGGACCGCCCCGTTCGGCGCGGTCCGTGGCCCCAACCCGAGCTGGCCACATCCGTACGGTTTCGTCGGCGGGCACCAGGACGGTACCGGCACTGTCCACCTTGGAGCCCGAGATTACGACCCGGCGCTGGGCCGGTTCGTCTCCGCCGACCCGGTGATGGACGTGTCGGACCCGCAGAGCTACCAGGGGTACGCCTACGCCGACCACACTCCGGTGACGGCTACTGACGCCGACGGGCTGCGGATGTGCGTGGATGCCTGCGGCAGCGAGGCCGACAAGGTCGTGGAGCAGCACCGGCGACAGGTGGACAGACAGTTCGAAGCGGATCGTGAGGCGAACCGGAAGGCCTGCCCGCGCAACATTCCCCGGGAGGACTGCACCGGCGACTACACACCACCCGTGCTGCGCCGGATCGTCAAGAATCACAAGGAATTCAGGAACGGCACGACGCTCACGATCTACACCAATGGCGATGTCGAGATCAGTGGATACGTCCTCCCGCCTGGCCACCCAGATCCGTACCTGCTGGCGGTGCGGGTGGACGAGCGGCTGCCGCGTGTTGGCCGCGGGGAGTATCCCCGGCCCACCGGCCTGGCAAAGACCATCCTAGCGGTGCTGCATTCCTGTAGCCCCACGACGTGCACCGACAACTTCATCCGCGCGGTGGAAGACGACTACAAGGCGGCCTATCACAACAAGGCGTTGCCCTCTTATCTGCGGGCTGGTCGGTTGCAGCCGCCGGGGATGAAGATGCCGGAGCCACCGGGGCCACCGGGCGTGGTAGAGACAGCCGTTCGCTTCGGCTGGGTGATGACGAAGGCGATATGGCTGCCGGTCCTGGAGGGCGGCGTTGAGGCTCTCCACGCCTACTGCGAACTGGGCTATCAAAAACATATGGCGGTTGATGCCGGGTTGCACGTGACAGCAGAGAGCGTCGCGGAATCTTTCGGCAAGACCCTGCGGATGCTGAGTGGGGTCAGTTTGGGCGTGACTATTGGCTGCGCTATCGGTGAGAGCTTCGGCGGCCACTAGAAACGAATGCTGCGAGCGCCCGGACCGTCCCCCGTTGTCCGGGCGCTCGCCCGGTGTGGCCGCGTGGGTCATTCGAAAACACATCGAAAAGGGGAGGATCCACGAACCTCTTGAGGCCGAGAGGCCATGTGCCGAACATTCCACGACGCCGTCGCGTGCTGCGTCCTGTCGCGGCGATCCTGCTGGTGTTGGGTGTCTCGGTCGCGGGCATGCGACTTCCGCTCGCCTGGGCGGCTGCCGGCGACGAGCCGCACCCGCAGGGCGTCGACGCATCCGGGCGACCGTTACAGGCACCCGGGCGGACCTTGGGGCTGGCGGACGTGGGGCAAGCCGTCGGCCCGCGGATTTCCCGAGCCGAGATCCTTGCCCGAGCCGAAACCTGGGTGGCGGCAGCGGTGCCGTACAGCCAGACCACTTTCCGCGACGGGTACCGGACCGACTGCTCGGGCTACGTCTCGATGGCCGTGGACGAGCGAGCACGACATCGGGTTCGGCTGGGGCGACGTGGACCCGCTGCGGATCCAGTTCGCCTGATCCCATCGCAAGGGAGACACCATACATGCGTGCCTTGAACCGCCGCGCCGTCGCCGTGCTGTGTGCGATCGCCACTGTCACGGCGGCGGCAGCGGCTCACGCCGGTACGACGGCCACCACCAATGGCGAACCGGTGCCCAACGGCCACGCCCAGGCGGGCGGCTCCGGAGGTGGGCTCGTGCTCACCGCCACACCCCCGCCCGGCTACCCGGTGACCGGCATCGACGTCTCGAACCACCAGGGCGTCATCGACTGGACGAGCGTCGCCGCCGCCGGAGCGAAGTTCACCTACGCGAAGGCCACCGAGGGCGTGCGTTTCGTCGATGGCTACTTCGATGCCAACAACCGGGGCGCCAAAGCCAACGGGCTGTTCGCCGGTGCGTACCACTTCGCGTTGCCGGACCGCAGTACCGGCAGGGCACAGGCCGACTACTTCCTCGACCACGCGCAGTACATCAGCGACGGCCGTACCCTGCCGCCGATGCTGGACATCGAGTGGCCGTGGACCGGCTCGGGCAGCCCGTCACCGTGCTACGGCCTGTCGCCCGCCCAGATGTCCACCTGGATCCGGGACTTCGTCGACCGGGTACGGCAACGCACCGGCCGCCCGACAATGATCTACACGAATGTCAACTGGTGGAACCCGTGTACCGGCAACAACGCCTCGTTCGGTGACAACCCGCTGTTCATCGCCAGGTACGCGAGCTCGCCGGGAACCCTGCCGGCCGGTTGGAGTCGCTGGACCCTCTGGCAGTACTTCAACAGCGGCAGCCTCCCCGGAGACCAGGACGTGTTCAACGGCTCGCTGTCCGACCTGGCCCGGCTCGCGGGCAGCACCATAGGCCCCTCCTTGTCCGGCGACGGGCCGGCCGAGCTGGTCCACATGCGTACCGACGGGGTGATCCATGCCTACCGCAATGGTCGTGGGTTGGACGGTTGGCCGTGGACGAGCGAGCACGACATCGGCTTCGGCTGGGAGAACGTAGACCCGGCGCGGGTGCGGTTCGCCGATCTCGATGGTGACGGCCGGGTGGAGCTGATCCATGTGCGAGCCGACGGGGTGATCCATGCCTACCGCAACGGACTTGGGTTGGACGGTTGGCCGTGGACCAGCGAGCACGATGTGGGGTTCGGTTGGACTGGCGACCCGGGGCGGGTACGGTTCGCCGACATTGATGGTGATGGCCGGGCCGAGCTGATCGACCTACGCCTCGACGGGACGATTCATGCCTACCGCAACGGACGCGGCCTGGACGGCTGGCCGTGGACCACCGAGCACGACATCGGGTTCGGCTGGACAGACGACCCGCAGCGGGTGCGGTTCGCCGACCTCACCGGTGACGGTCGGGCCGAGCTGATCGACCTGCGGGCCGACGGGGTGATCCATGCCTACCGGAACGGTCGTGGGCTGGACGGCTGGCCGTGGACGAGCGAGCATGACATCGGCTTCGGCTGGACCGGCGACCCGGGACGGGTGCGGTTCGCCGATGTGGACGGCGACGCCCGAGCTGAGCTGGTCCACCTGCGGACCGACGGCGTGATCCACGCCTACCGCAATGCCCAGGGTCTGGACGGCTGGCCGTGGACAACGGAGCACGACATCGGCCTCGGCTGGACCGACGATCCTCTACGGATCCAGCTCGCGTGACCGGTCATAGCATGTGCGGCAACGGGACTGGGGAGGAGCCCGCCATGGGACGTCGCGTGGCGTGCCTGTTGTTGGCTGTGTTGATGATGGCCGGGTGCGCGTCGAGCCGTTCGCACGGGTCGGGTTCGGGCACGCCGGGCGCGAGCCCGTCACCGGCTGGCGGCGACGATTCGCTGGTGCGCATCTACAACATCCCGCGCCGGGACATCACGAAGCTAGGCATGGCGCTGAACGCGGTGCCGCCGGGTCACGGAAGGCTCGCCGGGCCCTCCTTCACATTTCAGGTGACCCGGCTCGGCACCGCCGGAGAGCTGACCGAGTCGCAGCTGCTGGTGCTGCTGCCCTGGCCGGCGTCGCCTCGCGCCGTCAAGCCCGAACCGGACCACGAGCTCCTCGTGTTGGAGATCGAGGCGTCCGGTCTGGTGACCTCGACCGACGTCGACGTGGTCTTCCATGTCGGTGACCGCACCGTCCGAGAATCGGTGGTCGGCACGGTCCTGATTATCGAAGCACCCAAGGGCCAGCCGGTCGACATCGATGTCACCACCGCCGGCCGGATCCAGAAGATGGATCTCCGCACCGGCCGCACCAGCGACCTGATCGATGGCTACTACCCGTTGCGGTCGGCGACCGCGGTGGTGGACTGCTCGATCCGGATCACCCAGCCGGGGATCAAGCTGGAGTACACCGCGAATGTGTTCAGCGTCCAGACGACCGTAACGGCCACGCTGCTGCCCCACCTCGACGGCAAGGGATGGGCGCCGGCCGGCCGGCGTTGGCTGCGCGCCGAGGTCGCAACCAGGCTCACCGCCTTCGACCAAAACCTCACCGTCAAGGTCGACCTGGCCACCGACCTGACGCTCATCGGCCCTGCCGGCCGGTTTCCCATGAACGGCGTAGCGAGCCTCGGCGGGACCGTCACCGGCACCGAAAACCAGCAGAGCTTCGACGCCGTCTACGACGTCACGGCCGGCACCGCGTCGCTGTCGGTGGTGTTCTCCTTCTCCGGAGCCGTGTTGTACAAGGGACAACCGGTGCGTTGGGTCGGCGAAAGGAGCGCACCAGCGGGCGGGATACGGCCGTGCCGGACACCTGCCGCGCTGAAGCTGTAACCAACACCACCACAGCAACGAACCCGGCTCACCACCGCCGAGCACCTAGGCGCCGGAGGCGGCGCCGGGGTGGACCGCGTCCCGTACCCTCCGCAGCCCGGCGAGCAGCTGGTCGAGCTGCTCGCAGGTCAGCTGGCCGGTGAACCAGCGCTCGATCATCGCCACGTGACCGGGCAGCACCTTGCCCAGGCGGGTCGAGCCCGCCTTGGTGAGCACGGCGTACGAGGCGCGCCGGTCGGTCGAGCACGCGGTGCGCTCGACGAGGCCGTCGCGCTCCAGCCGGTCGACCACCCGGGTGACGCCGCTCGTGGTCAGCTGGCCCTGGGCGGCAAGGTCGCTCATCCGCAGGCGCTGGCCCGGTGTGCGGGCAAGCCTCAGCAGCACCTCGAACTCGATCCCGGACAGGTCGTGCTCGGCGAGCTGGTCCGCGAGCCGCGCGTTCAGCCCGCCGAACGCCTCGGCGAGCAGACCCATCGCGGTGATCCGCGGGTCGTCGAACACGTGGTCAGGCACACATTCATGGTACGACACTTGACTGGCGGAATATTGTCGCGCGTATAGTTGCTGAGGCAAACATCATCCAAGCAACTACCTGGAGGACCCTCCAATGACCGCTCCGACGCTCGTCACCCGTACGTTCGAGGGTGTCACGGTCCCGGCGCCCGGCACGTTCGAGCTCGACCCACTCCACACCACGGTGGGCTTCGTCGCCCGCCACCTGATGGTCTCCAAGGTCCGCGGCGCGTTCGGCCGCGCCACCGGCACGATCACCATCGGCGAGGAGCCGTTGGCCTCCAGCGTTGAGGTCAGCATCGACGCGGCGAGCATCGACACCGGCGTGACCGACCGGGACAACCACCTGCGCAGCCCCGACTTCCTCGACATCGAGCGCTTCCCGAACTTGACCTTCCGCAGCCGCTTGGTCGAGCACGCCAGCGACAACGAGTTCATCGCGGTCGGCGACCTGACCATCCGCGACGTCACCCGTGAGGTACGCCTCGCCGTCGAGCTCGAAGGCGTGGCCCGCAGCCCGTGGGGCAAGGAGGTAGTCGGCTTCACCGCGAGCACCGAGATCGACCGGGAGGACTTCGGCATCACCTGGAACCAGGCGCTGGAGACCGGCGGCGTGCTGGTGGGCAAGAAGGTGAAGATCGAGATCACCGCCGAGGCGATCCGGCTGAGTTAGTCTGCGCTCGCCTTCGCTCGCGCGGCGCACCGGCTCTTCAGGCACGGTCTTCCCTCGTCGCTTCGCTCCTCAGTCCAGACCGCGCCCGCCGGTGCGCTTGGGGCGCGCACTGTCTCAGTCCAGACCCGCCCGCCGGTGCGGTGAAGATCCGGGCGCGGGCGTCCTGAAATACCGGGACGCCCGCGCCTTGAGCATGCGCGAACCCCCCAAACGTTGCGCACAGCTTCGCTTACCGTGCGCATAATGTCGTACGCTTTGTCCCTAGCCGCGAACGCCCTGCCGCTCCTAACGTGGAGGATCTACACAGGCGCCAGGGGTTGGGGTTCCGATGGGGAAAGACGTCGCGCACGGCTCGTTCTCGCGGGAAGATCGGGCGCGGTACCGACAGAAGGTGCGTCGGTGCCTGGACGTTTTCGCGATGATGCTCAACGACTTTCATTTCGATGCCGACCGCCCGACGACCGGGCTGGAGATCGAGCTGAACCTGATCGACGGCGAGTACCAGCCGGCTATGCGCAACGCCGAGGTGCTCGCCAACATCGCCGACCCGCAGTTCCAGACCGAGCTCGGCCAGTTCAACCTGGAGATCAACGTACGGCCGCGGCTGATCGCTGGCAACGGCTTCGTCGAGTACGAGTCGGAGGTGCGTGCCAGCCTCAACCACGCCGACGAGCGGGCCAGCAAGTCAGACGCGAACCTGGTCCTGATCGGCATCCTGCCCACGCTCATGCAGGCGCACACCATCCTGGAAAACCTGTCGTCCAACCCGCGCTACCGGGTGCTCAACGAGCAGATCGTGGCCGCTCGCGGTGAGGACATCGCGCTGGACATCAGGGGCGGGGAGCGCCTGCAGGCGTACACCGACTCGATCGCGCCCGAGGCCGCCTGCACGAGCGTGCAGTTCCACCTCCAGGTGGCGCCGGAGGCCTTCGCCAGCTACTGGAACGCGGCGCAAGCCGTTGCCGGGGTGCAGGTCGCCGTCGGGGCCAACTCGCCGTACCTGTTCGGCAAGCAGCTCTGGCAGGAGACCCGCATCGCCCTGTTCGAGCAGGCCACCGACACGCGCTCCGACGAGCTCAAAGCCCAGGGAGTACGCCCTCGCGTGTGGTTCGGCGAACGATGGATCACCTCGATCTTCGACCTGTTCGAGGAGAACGTGCGCTACTTCCCGCCGTTGCTGCCGATCTGCGACGACGAGGACCCGGTCGAGGTGCTGCACGCCGGTGGCGTGCCCCGGCTGAGCGAGCTGCGCCTGCACAACGGCACCGTGTACCGGTGGAACCGCCCGGTCTACGACATCATGAACGGCCGGCCACACCTGCGCGTGGAGAACCGGACGCTGCCCGCCGGGCCGACCGTGGTCGACCTGCTGGCCAACGCGGCGTTCTACTTCGGGCTGGTCCGCCAGCTGTCCGAGGCCGACCGTCCAATCTGGACCCGCCTGCCGTTCTCCGTCGCCGAGGAGAACTTCCATGTGGCGGCGCGCGGCGGGATCGAGGCGAGCGTCTGGTGGCCCGGCCGGGGCGAGATCGCCGTCACCGACCTCGTGCTGGAGAAGCTGCTGCCCAGCGCCTACGACGGCCTGGACCGGTTCGGGGTGGAACCGGCCGCACGGGACCGGCTGCTCGGCATCATCGAGGGGCGCTGCCTGACCCGGCGCAACGGTTCGGTGTGGCAGACCCAGATGGTCCACCACCTCGAGCGCGAGCGGGGGCTGGACCGGCTGTCGGCGCTGCGCGAGATGCTGCGGTGGTACGCCAACCTCCAGCACACCAACGAGCCGGTGCACACCTGGCCGGTCGAGTAAGGCGCCTATGAGCTCGGCTCGCGCCGGCTCGACTTGCCCCTGGTCCTCCGCTTCGACGCCGGCTTGGCCTGCTCGGGCCAGAGCGGCTCCTCGACCGCCGACCGGCCGGTGGTCTTCGGCGCCGTCGTGGTCGAGGTGGTCGCGGCACCGCCCTCGCCGTCGGCGAAGTCGCTCGCGTAGGCCCGCGCGGCCGGCTCGGCGGTGTACGCGCGAGCCGGTGCGTACACGTCGTCGGCCAGATCCTCGTCGGCGTCCTCGTGCTCGGGCTCCGCCGCCGGCTCGCTGGCGTCCATCCGGTTGAGCCGTTGCGCCCAGTCGGCCAGCGCGGCCTCCTCCTCGGCGCGGCTCATGCTCGGGGTCGTGTCGGTACGCGAACCGACCGCCACCACGAGCACCGAGCCGGCGAGCCCGGCGAGCACGGCGTACGGGGCGATGAGAAAGGCCGAGAGCTGGTGAGCGTCGACGCCGAGCATCCGCGGTGCGGCCAGAAAGTACGCCGCGGCAACGAGCAGTGGACCGGTGACGCCGGAGATGGCGACACCGACCCGGCTGTCGCCGCGGCGGTTCGCGAGCCAGGCGGCTAAGCCGCCGATAACGAAGGCGGAGCCGAGCATCAGGACCGCGCTCGGCCAGTCGATGGTGTTGCGGATGACGCCGCCGCCGTTGGTGAAGTCCCACACGGCGAGCTGCGCGGTGCCGAGCTTGCTGGTAGCCCGTACTCCGTCGATCACGGCGATGACCGCGAGCACCCACATGAAGGTGACCGACGCGATCGCGTTGGTCGCGATGGCCCTGGAGCTGAGCGCGCCGATCGCGGCGATCAGGCCGACGATCACCCCGACCACCGCGTAGCCACCGGCCGTGACCTGCGGCAGGAAGTTGTCAGCGCGGTGCGCGGCGCGGGCGGGTACGGCGACGAGGGGCACCGTGATCAGCGCGCCGATCGCCGCGGCGAGCGCGATGACGATCCGCCACGCCACGTCGACCGCGTGCGCGCCGCGGCCCGGGTCGGCGCCGGCCTCGGTCTTGGCGCTCATCCGGTCGGCGTAGATGGCACCGATGATTGTCGATGTACCGCCGACCCAGAGCACCCAGGCGAGGCTGGACAGCCAGACGTTGATGGTGGAGCCCTGGGTGTCGGGTACCCAGGCGATGATGCCCATGCCGTAGCCGAGTCCGAGCTGGGCCGCACCGGCGCCGGCGGCGACGCCGATCGCCGTCGTTATCGAGGTAGCCCAGCCACGTGCCGCCATGCCGCGCAGCGTACGCCGAGGTGTCCAGACCGGCGAGTGGTTGTCAGCGGAACGTCAAATCGGTGTACCGCACCTGCTTGACATCCGCCCGCGGTGCCTGGAGACATGCGGCGCAGGAGTCCGTGGTGAGATGAAGACCATGGCAGAGGAGCGCGATCCCAGCGAGCAGGAGCAGCCGGCGCTCGACCGGACCGCGCCGATGGAGGCCGTACCAGACAAGCCGGAGCCGGACGAGACCGCGCCCATGGGGGCGGTGCCCGACGAGCCGCAGCCGGGCGAGGCGGGTCAGGTGGAGCCTGGCTCGACGGCGCCGATGGATGCCGTGCCGGAGGCCGGGTCCGACCGCACCGTGCCGTTCGAGGCGGCGGCACCGGACGACGCTGGCGCGCCGGTCGAAAGCCCGCGCTGGTCGGCCAGGGCGCAGGTCCGGCCCGGCGGTGCGACTCCGGTTCGCGACGCCGCCCCCGGAGACTGGGAGGAGGTCACCGACCCGTACGGCGGCCGGTCCTGGTTCACGCCGATCATCCTGTCGGCGGTCGCGTTATTGCTCATCGCGATGCTGGTGATCGGCCTGGTACTGATCTACCGGGCGACCCGCCCGTCGACCGGACCGGAGCCGCCGGTCACCGCGAGCACCTCCGCCACGCCGAGCCCGACACAGTCGGCCCGGCCGAGCGCCGTACCCACGTCGGCCGCTCCGTCGCCGACGGCGGCGGCCAAGGTGACGGTGCCCGGCGACGTGGTGGGCAAGAGCCAGGCGGCCGCGCGCGCCGAGCTGGAGGCGCTTGGCCTGGTGGTCCAGGTCAAAAACCAGCAGCATCCGACGGCTGAGCCGGGCACCGTGCTGGCCACCAACCCGAAGGCGGGCACACCCGTCGACCCGGGCAGCACCGTCGTGCTCGTGGTGGCGACCGCTCCGCCGCCTGCCCCGCCCCCGCCGACCTCGGCCTCGCCGACCAAGACCTGATCGCCGGCCGGCTACCCGACCGCTGCCCGCTGGCGCAGGGCCGTCACGCCGGGCAGGACCTGCGCCGGCTGTAACCCGCTGAGCTGTACGAAGATGGATCGCCGCGCAACCGCCTCACCGGACCCGTTGAGCTGGTACCCGTCCAGCCACGCCCAGCCGTGGTAGGTCGGCCAGTCGTGGATCCTGATCACCCGGAACAGCAGCGGCTCGGCGAACTGGATGCTGGCCGCTCGGGTCACGCGAAGCACGTCACCGGACCTGGGTACCACAGTGTCCCTCCTGGTTCCGGCCGCTTGGCCGCGGACTCCGCTGCGTCCGTCCGCTGGCGGCCGATGACTCCTGTTCCGATCCAAACGTCCTTTGTGGGCGGTGGCCGGCCCGGGGCCGGCGTGGGGCCGGCGTGGGGTGCTCCGGCGTGGGCGGTGGCCGGACCGCCGTCCGGCCAACGCCCGTTCCCCGGCGAGTCACCCGCCATCGGCGATCCAATCGTTATGTCGATTGGTGATCTGAGAGCCGTGCCGGCGCCCGCCGCTTTCGTGCCATAGCTGTACCTTTGCGGGCCTTATCAGATGAACGCCGAGTGACTCTTACTACACCGACAGATTGCACTATGATTCTGATCATTGCAAGTTGCAACTTGGAGCTTACACGTTTGAATTCGGGCTGAATGGTGCTTGATGTCCGTGGTTGCTGACGGCACACTGAACGCGATTCGCGATGATCTTCGCCATCCCGGGGCCGCGGAGGTGACGATGACCAGCCGGCGAGGCAGCCCAACCCTGCGTCGCAGACAGCTGGGCATGGAACTGCGTCGCCTCCGGGAGGCAGCCGGGGTAACGATTGATCAGGTGGCGGAGCGGCTCGAATGCTCCGCCTCCAAGATCTCTCGGATCGAGACGGGTCAGAGTGGGGCCACCACTCGCGACGTCCGCGACATCCTAGAGGTCTACCGGGTGTCCAGCGACGAAGCCGACACGCTGCTACAGATTGCCCGGGAGGCCAGGCAGAAGGGCTGGTGGCAGCTGTTCGGAACGGTGCTGACCGGTGCATACGTGGGCCTGGAGGCGGCTGCAGACGCAGTCCGGTCCTACGAAGCGCTGGTCGTGCCCGGCCTGCTTCAGACGGAGGACTACGCGCGGGCTATGATCCGCGCCGCCCGTCCGGACATCGACATGGCGGAGGTCGACCAACGGGTGCGCGTCCGAATGGGCAGGCAATCATTGCTGACTCAGGATGACCCGCTCGATCTGTGGGTAGTGCTCGACGAGGCGGTCCTGCACCGGCCGGTCGGAGGAAAGGCGATCATGCGCCAGCAGCTCGACCATCTGGTGGCATCCGCCGACCAGCCCAACATCACGCTGCAAGTCCTGCCGTTCGCGGCGGGCGCCCATGCGGGGATGGACGGAACGTTCACGATGTTGCTGTACGAGGAACCAACGAACCAGAACGTGGTCTTCGCAGCCAACGCGGCGGGCGGTCTGTTCCTCGAGAAAGACGAAGAACTTACCAGGTACTCCTTCATTTTCGATCATCTGAGAGCGAACGCGCTGCGCCCCGAGGAGTCGGCGGCAATGATCGCGGCGCTCGCAAAGGAGCTGTAGTGGAAATCGAGACCAAGGGCTTTTCAGTCAACCTTGACAAGGCTGACTGGCGCAAGAGCAGCCGGAGCGGGCCGTACTCCGACGCCTGCGTCGAGGTGGCCTTCGTCGACGGTGCGATCGCCATGCGCGACTCCAAGGACCCAGTAGGACCGGCATTGATCTTCACGCCGGCTGAGTGGGACGCGTTTGTGGCCGGCGCCAAGGACGGCGAGTTCGACCTGGACTGACCGTTCCCGCTGATCCTGCGATCTTCCTTGCTTTCAGGGGAGCGCCTCTCCTCGCGTGTGGGCAGTGAGAGGGGCGCTCCCCTGGCGCGTCTGCCTCCGGAGCGCGCGTGGTGCGCGTGGTGCGCGCGGCCCGAAGCGCCGCGGAGCGCCGCGGAGCGCCCGGGGTGCTCCGGCCCGCAGCCGGGCCCGGTGCCCCCGCGCGCTACCCTGTCCGACCCCGATCCATAGCAGCCGATATCTATACAGGTCAAATACCAGCAAGTAACCTCTCCTCCAATCAGAAGGCCTACCTCCCGCTGACGGGCGGCCCAGCAGGTGGGGGGCCGCCCCTAGATGGGAGGGATGGGAGATGACACTCCCAGTCACCGCCGACCGCGGACGCCACCGGGCGTCCGGGGGTCGGCGTCGGTTCGTAGTGCTCGGTCTCGGCGCCGCCGCTTTCCTGCTTGCGGCCGCTGTCGCGAGCCAGGCAGCTTCCGCAGCCGTCCCAGAGGGTTCGATCCGTGACGCGGGTACCGACGGGGTGGTCCCGAACAGCTACGTCGTGGCTCTCAAGGACACCGGAGCACTGACCGCCAGCGGTGTGGACTCCTCCGCACAGGCGCTTGCCAGCAGGTACAGCGGTCAGGTGGCGCGCACGTACAGCCACGCGCTGCGCGGCTTCGAGGTGCGCCTGAGCGAGGCCAACGCCAGGCGGCTGGCCGCTGACTCCGCTGTCGCCTATGTCCAGCGCAACGGCATCTACACGATCGCCGGTACGCAGACCAACCCGCCGTCCTGGGGGCTGGACCGCATCGACCAGCGCAACTTGCCGCTGAACGGCTCGTACACGTTCCCGAACACGGCCTCGAACGTGCACGCCTACATCATCGACACCGGCATCCGGTTCAGCCACACCACGTTCGGTGGCCGGGCCACGAGCGGCTTCGACGCGGTCGACGGCGGCAGCGCCGACGACTGCAACGGCCACGGCACGCACGTCGCCGGCACCGTCGGCGGATCGCAGTACGGCGTAGCCAAGGGCGTGCTGCTCGTCGGCGTACGGGTGCTCAACTGCAGCGGCAGTGGCACCACCGCGCAGGTCGCCGCGGGCATCGACTGGGTGACCGGCCACTCCATCAAGCCCGCCGTGGCGAACATGAGCCTGGGCGGCGGCATCGACACCACCCTGGACAACGCGGTGGCCAACTCGATCAGCTCTGGCGTGACGTACGCCATCGCGGCTGGCAACAGCAACGCCAACGCCTGCAACTTCAGCCCGGCGCGGGTTCCGGCGGCGATCACCGTCGGCGCCACCGACCGGAACGACCTCCGGGCGTCGTTCTCCAACTTCGGGACGTGCGTGGACATCTTCGCGCCCGGCGTGGGCATCACCTCGTCCTGGTCCACCAGCGACACCGCGACCAACACCATCAGCGGTACCTCGATGGCCACGCCGCACGTGGCCGGCGTCGCAGCGCTGATCCTGGGTGGCAGCCCCAGCCTCACGCCGCAGCAGGTACGCGACCGGATGGTCGCCGACGCGACCACCGGCGTCGTGGGCAACCCCGGCACCGGCTCGCCGAACCGGCTGCTGTTCGTCAACAACGGTGCGACGCCGCCGCCGCCGACCGGCTGCAGCGGAACCAACGGCACCAACGTGTCGATCCCGGACGCCGGCGCGGCGGTGTTCAGCTCCATCACCATCTCGGGCTGCAACCGTGCCGCCTCGGCCACCTCCACGATCGAGGTGCACATCGTGCACACGTACCGCGGTGACCTGGTGATCGACCTGATCGCTCCGGACGGCACCGCCTACCGGCTGAAGAGCTCCAGCGGTACTGACAGCGCGGACAACGTCAACCAGACGTACACCCGGAACCTGTCGAGCGAGGCGGCCAACGGCACCTGGCGACTGCGGGTGCAGGACGTCTTCGCCATCGACACCGGGTTCATCGACTCCTGGACCCTGACCGTCTAGCCGATCGCGCTGTTGCGGCCCGGTGCGCTACGCGCACCGGGCCGCAACGTGCCTGGTCACAACCTCTAACGCTAACCCTAAACGTTCATACATTTCAATATCTATGGTTGTCGTTCTCATGTGGCTACTCTCGGCTCGATGTCCACGAGGAGGACGAGACATGGCAACTCTGGTCTCCGCCCGGCGCGCTCTGTTGGTGCTCGGGCTGGCCACGGCGGGGGCGATGGCCACCGCCGTCACGGCGAGCGCGGCGGCGCAGCCGGCGACCGGCGACATCCAGGCCGCTGGCGGCGCGACCGCCATCGGCAACAGCTACATCGTGACGCTGCGGGACGGCGTGTCCAATGTGGACGCCGCGGCCCACCGGCTGGCCAACCGCTACGGCGGGACCATCCGCCAGACGTATGAAACGGCCCTGCACGGCTTCGAAGTCAGCATCGGCGAGAAGGCGGCGCGCCGGCTGGCCGCCGACCGCGCGGTGAGCGTGGTGGAGCAGAACCACACCATCTCGCTGGCGGCCACCCAGGCCAACCCGCCGTCGTGGGGGCTTGACCGGATCGACCAGCGAAACCTGCCGCTGGACCGGTCGTACACGTTCCCCAACACGGCTTCGAACGTGCACGCGTACATCATCGACACCGGCATCCGGTTCAGCCACCGGACCTTCGGCGGCCGGGCCACCAGCGGGTTCGACGCCATCGACGGCGGACGGGCCGACGACTGCAACGGCCACGGCACGCACGTCGCCGGTACCGTCGGCGGTGCCGAGTTCGGCGTGGCCAAGCGCGTCCAGCTGGTCGCGGTCCGGGTGCTCGACTGCAGGGGCGGCGGCAGCGTCGGCAGCGTCGTGGCCGGCATCAACTGGGTGACCCGCAACGCGATCAAGCCCGCCGTGGCGAACATGAGCCTCGGCGGTGGGCCGAGCGCGTCGATCGACGCCGCGGTGAACCGGTCCATCTCGGCCGGCGTCACGTATGCGATCGCGGCTGGCAACAGCAACGCCAACGCCTGCAACTTCAGCCCGGCGCGGGTACCCGCGGCGATCACCGTCGGCGCCACCGACCGGACCGACCGGCGGGCGTCGTTCTCCAACTTCGGCCGCTGCCTGGACATCTTCGGTCCCGGTGTGGCGATCGTGTCTTCGGTGAACACCAGCGACACGGCGACCGCCAGCTTCAGCGGTACGTCGATGGCGACCCCGCACGTGACCGGCGCGGCGGCGCTCGTGCTGCAGGCGCACCCCGGGTTCACCCCAACGCAGGTACGCAACCAGCTCGTGGCCGACGCGACCACGGCGCACGTGATCGGCGCCGGTACCGGCTCACCGAACCGGCTGCTGTTCGTCCACTGAGCCGACGAAAACACGGGGCGGCCCGCCAGAACCGCGATGGGCCGCCCCGTATCGTCGAGGTCTGTGACCCCAAGGATTGAGCTGCACCTGCACCTGGAAGGGTCGATCCGGCCCGCCACGCTGCTGGAGATCGCCGGCCGTAACGGCGAGGCCTTGCCTGCGGACACGGTGGAAGGGCTGACCCGGCTCTACGAGTTCACCGACTTCCGGCACTTCATCGAGGTCTGGGTCCTCACCACGAACTGCCTGCGAACCGCCGAGGACTTCCGGCGTGTCGTGGTCGACTACGCGGCCGAGGCGGCGTCGTTCGGCGCCGTCTACGTCGAGGGCATCTTCTCGCCCTGCGAACGGGTGCAGCGTGGCGTCGGCTGGCAGGAGATCTTCGAGGGGTACACCGACGGTGCGATCGCCGCCGCGGAGGAGCACGGCGTCACGGTACGGTTCACGCCCGACCTGTACCGCGGGGTCCCGGTCGAGCTCGCGGAGGAGTGCGCGCGCATGGCGGTCCGCTACCGGGAGCGCGGCGTCGTGGGGCTCGGGCTGGGTGGCATTGAAGGGGCGCGCCCGGTCTCGGAGTACGCCAAAGCCTTTGCCATCGCCCGCGACGGCGGTCTGGCCGCGGTCCCGCACGCGGGAGAGGCGGCGGGCGCGGCGTCGGTGTGGGAGGCGCTGTCCCTGGACCCGGCGCGCATCCGCCATGGCATCCGCGCCGTGGAGGACCCGGCGCTGCTCGCCGAGATCGTCGACCGCGGCCTGGTGCTGGACGTGTGCCCGACCTCGAACCTGCGCACCGGTGTGGTGTCCACATTGGACTCCCATCCGCTGCCTGCACTGCGGGCGGCCGGGATCCCGTGCACCATCAACACCGACGATCCGGCGATGTTCGGCACCGACCTCGGCCGGGAGTACGAGATAGCGGCGTCTCTCGGGGTGAGCGCGGAGGAGGCCTACGCGGCGGGCCTCGCCGGCGCCTTGTGCGACGAGCCGACCCGCGCCCGCCTCGGCGCGTTGATCTAGGCCCGCGCATCGGCGGGCGCCGTCTGGACAGACGAGCGAAGCGAGGAAGGAAGACGGCGCCTGAGGAGCCGATGCGCCGCGCGAGCGAAGGTGAGCGCCAGCTAATGGAGCCTAGACGGCGAAGGAGGCGACCGGGCCGGTGGCCGGCGGCGGCGGCGTAGCTCGCCAGAGCCTCGTCTTCTGAGCCGCCAGCCCGGCCAGGTACGCGGGGTTCAGCAGCAGGTACCGCTTCCACAGCCGGCCGGGCTCCAGGCCGAGGCGCCACAGCCATTCCAGGCCGCGCCGCTGCATCCACGCCGGCGGCCGGCGGAGCTGGCCGGTGTGGTAGTCGAACGCGGCTCCCACGGCGAGCAGCGGCGCGTCCACGAGCGGGCGCATCGCGTAGGCGAAGACCTCCTGGCGCGGGCAGCCCAGGCCGACCAGAACCAGCCGGGCGCCGGACTCCTTGATCCGGGCGGCGATCTCCGCCGGCTCGCCCGGCAGGGCGGAACGAAACTTCGAGGGCTCGGCGCCGGCGACCTTCAGCGCCGGAAACCGCGCGGTCAGGGCGGGCACCAAGCGGTCGAGAGTGTCCTGAGTGGACCCATACAGGTAGACCGGCAACGCCTCGTCGGCGCAGACGGACAGGACCCGCAGCGTCAGCGTCGGGCCGTAGACCCGGTCGGCCAGGCTCGCCCCGTGCAGCAGGTTCAGCGCCCACCGCACCGGCTGCCCGTCCGGGGTGACCACGTCGAAGGCGTTGAGCCGGGCCCCGTGCGCCTTGTCCTGTACCCCGGTCATCACACCGTGGACGGCCAGCGCCGTCAGCGCCAGCGGCCGGTGCTCGCGAGCGGCGGCGAGGACCTTGCCGGTGGCCGCCTCGTAGTCGACGGCATCGACCAGGACACCGAGGACGTTGCGCTTACCGCCGTCGATCATCGCGGGACCCACTTGTCGACGTTGGCCTCGTAGATCTCCTGCATGATGGCCGGCACGTCATAGGTCATCTTCCAACCTGGGTAATCTTTGACAAAGCGCTCGTTCGAGCCAACCCACCAGATGTGGTCGCCGATCCGGTTCTGGTCCAGGTAGGTCGTGCGCATCTCGTTGCCGGTGATCTTCTCGGCCAGCGCGAACGCCTCCAGGTGGGAGCAGTTGGAGTACCGCCCGCCGCCCATGTTGTAGACCTCGGCCGAACGCGGGTTGCGGAAGAAGGCCTCGAACGCGGCCACCACGTCGTGGGAGTGGATCGCGTCGCGCACCATCTTGCCCTTGTACCCGTAGATCTTGTACGTGCGGTGCTCCATCGCGCAGCGCATCACGTAGGCGAGGAAGCCGTGCAGCTCCGTGGCGGAGTGGGCCGGGCCGGTCAGGGTACCGCCCCGGAAGCAGGCGGTCTTCATGTCGAAGTAGCGGCCGTACTCCTGCACCATGATGTCGGCGGCCACCTTGGACGCGCCGAACACCGAGTGCAGGCACGAGTCGATGGACATGTCCTCGCGAATGCCGTCCTGGTAGGGATGGCCGGGCTCGATCTCCCACCGGGTCTCCAGCTCCACCAGCGGCAGCGTGTTGGGCCGGTCGCCGTACACCTTGTTGGTCGAACAGTGGATGACCGGCGCGTCGATGCAGTGCTCGCGGACGTTCTGCAGGACGTTGAGCGTGCCGACCGCGTTGACGTCGAAGTCGGTGAGCGGGTCGCGTACCGCCCAGTCGTGGGACGGCTGCGCCGCCGTGTGGATGACGACCGCGACATCGCGGCCGAACCGGCGGAAGATGCCCGCCAGCGCGTCGCGGTCGCGGATGTCGACGTCGTAGTGGGTGTACGCCTCACCGAGCTCGCTGGTCAGCCGTACCACGTTCCAGGCGGTCGACGCCTCGGGGCCGAAGAACTGCTTTCGCATATCGTTGTCGATGCCGACGACGGAAAGGCCCAACGAGGCGAAGTGCCGGACCGCTTCGGAACCAATCAGCCCGGCGGACCCGGTCACGATAGCGACGCTCACTGGGCCTCCTGGTTCGTTCGCTTCGCGCCGCCTTGGGGTGCCTGCGACCAGTCCGGCTTGCGGGCTTCGCCGGGCGATCCGGACCAGTCGTTCCCTCGGCGCCCCGCGGCGGGCTTCGCCCGGCGCGTCGCCTCAGTCCAGGCGCCACCGGCGGCGCTGCGCTCTCTCACGGACCGAAAGTCTGCCACGCCCGGATCGGCTACCGGCGGCTCGGGGCCGGGCGGGCGGTGAAGAGGAGCTGCTCGAACGCGACCGTCGCGGCGCCGAGCACCCCGGGGTACTTGCGCAGGACGGCGGGCTCGACGCACAGCGGGTCGCGCAGCGGCTGGGCCACCTTGGGGCCGAGGGCGTGCCGGATCTGCTGGTGTACCTCCTGTGGCGCCCCGGCCAGGATGCCGCCGAGGACGACCCGGGTGGGGCTGAGCATGTTGATGGCGGCCGCCAGGCCCGTCGTCACGTGGTCGACGAAGTCCGCCAGCAGCCGCGCAGCCACCTTGTCGCCGGCCTGTTCGGCGACAAGCAGCGCCGCCAGGGGATGCGTCTGCTGCTCGCAGGCTGCCGCGAGGCTGGGCCGGTTCTCGGCCGCCTCGGCGATGCGGGCGACCAGCGCCGGCTCGTTCACCACCGACTCCAGGCAGCCCGGCACGCCGCAGGCGCACGGCGGACCCTCCTGCGCCACCCGGTGGTGGCCCAGCTCCGAGACGCCGTGCGGCCCGTACGCCAGTGGCTCGCCGTCGACCAGGAAGGCAAACCCCACTCCGGTGGCCACATGCAGGTACAGCAGGTTTCCCGGCTGCTGCCTGCCACCGTACCGGCGCTCGGCCAGCGCCATGGCCTGCACGTTGTACTCGACCACCGCGGGTGCCCCGAGCGAGCGCTCCAGGTGGTCGGCCACGGCGACGTCCGGCCAGCTCAGGGGCAGCGACAGGCGGATGTGCCGGTGGGCGGCGTCCACCGGCCCGGGTACGGCCACGCCCACCCCGACGAGCTGGTCTCCGGCGGCGGCCACCAGTGGAGCCGCCGCGCGGGCCACCGTGCGGAGCACCTGCGCCGGCGAGCCGCCGGGGTTGAACCGAATCCGCCGGAGCTGGTGGACGGCACCGGCCAGGTCGCTGCGTCCGATGGTGGCCTTACCGATGCCGAGGTACACCCCAACGGCTTGGCTGGTGCTCCTCGCCAGCGTGACCATGGTCGGGCGCGGCCCCCGCCGGCTGGTCGGGTCGAGCCCCGCGTCGACGATCCGGCCCTGCTCCATCAGGTCGGCCAGGATCGCGGTGACCGTCGGTATGCTCAGGCCGCTGCGGTGCGCGATCTCTGACCTGGACATCAAGCCGGACTCGTCCAGTAACTGCAAGACCAGCGCCCGGTGGTGAGCACGAAGATCAGACGGCTGCCACGCCCGCGTCACGGCAACCTCCCCATGGTTACGCCGTAGACCCACCGTAGAGTTACCAGCACAATGCGTATTCGCGCTCATCCTCGCACGTACGGAGCGTTCGTGCAGACATGCGTGGCGTGAAATGTCTCCTGGTGGGAATCTTGGGAATCGCTTGACAGCGCGGCCGGACCGGGTGCGACGGGAGTCCTGATCATGACTGGCGGGAAGACGACAAGAGGCCTCCGGCTGGAGGCCCCTTGGCTGTCAAAAAAACGGCCTCCGGCTGGAGGCCTCTTGGCTGTCACTGTGGGGAAGGAGGGAGTTGAACCCTCACGCCCTTCCGGGCACACGGACCTGAACCGTGCGCGTCTGCCATTCCGCCACTTCCCCGGCGGCTGCCCCAGTGAGTCGGGGCGCACCACCTATGACAGACTAGCCCGAACCTCCCGGGGAAGCCCAAGAGCGTCTAGTCTGCGCTAGGCGCCCCGGAAGAGTAGCACGAGCTGGTCGGTCGGCGTGCATACGCCTGTGCGCAGTACGGATACCATCATGGCCTCGGAACCCGAGGAGGAACCGGTGAGTGTGCTGCAGCGCTTCGAGAAGCGCCTGGAAGGCCTCGTCGAGGGGGCTTTCGCCAAGGTCTTCAAGGGGGTTGTCCACCCCGTGGAGATCCTCAACGCCATGCAACGAGAGGCGGAGGCGCACAAGGCGATCCTGGCCGGCGGCCGCACGCTCGTGCCCAACCGCTATGTGATCGACCTGTCGCCGTACGACCACAGCAGGTTGGCGCCCTACGCGGCCGCGTTGGCTCAGGAGCTGGCCCAGTCACAGGCCGAGTTCATCGGCGAGCAGGGCTGGACGGTGTACGGCGACGTGATCGTCGAGATCGAGCGCGGCGAGGGGCTGGACACCGGCATGTTCCGGGTCACAGCCGAGGTGTACACCGGCGGCGACGTCGCGCCGCAGCCGGCCTACGAGGCGCCTTCGCCCTACCAGCAGTACGACCAGCCGCAGTACCCGGGCCCCGGCGGACCGGTGCCGGGCGGGCCCGGTCGGACCGTGCGGCTGGTGGCCGGCGACGGCCGCAGCTACCCGCTGTCCATCGGCTCGACCGTCATCGGTCGCGGCGACCAGGCCAACCTGCGCCTGCCCGACGTGGGCATCTCGCGCCGCCACGCCCGGCTGGACTTCGACGGTGCGCAGGTCGTGCTCACCGACCTCGGATCGACGAACGGGACCATGGTCAACGGGCAGCGCGTCTCCGCGGTCGCGCTGAACCCGGGTGACATGATCCAGCTCGGGACGACGACGTTGACCTTCCGGGTGGACGGTTAGGAGCCGTGTCCGACACACAGACATGCGCCACGCGACCCGCCGCCAAGATCCGGCTGCTTGACCGCGGACTCCTGCGACCGGTCCGGCCCGCGCGCAGCGCCGGGCGGCCCGGACCAGTCGTCGCTGCGTCCGCTGGCAGCCGATCGAGCGCGGGCTGAAAGGCCGGCATGGGTACGCCAGAGTTGGTCGTCACCGTCGCCAGGTTCGGGTTCCTGATCCTGCTGTGGATCTTCGTGTTCACGGTGGTCGGGGTGGTCCGGCGCGACCTGTTCGCGGGCTCCCGCACAAGCCGCATCGTCGCCGCGCCCCGGGGGGTCGGGCCGGCGTCGGGACACTCGCGGCCGGCGAAGGTCAAACGCGGGCGGGCGGCGCACCAGCTCGTGGTGACCGGCGGGGCCCTCGCCGGTACCCGGATCACCCTGGGGGAGGCAATGATCACGATCGGGCGGGCCGAGGACTCGACCCTCGTCATCACCGACGACTACGCGTCGGCGAAGCACGCCCGGCTCGTCCCTCGCAACGGCCAGTGGTTCATCGAGGATCTCGGTTCCACCAACGGGACCTACCTGGACCGCGCTAAGGTCAGCGCACCGACCCCCGTGCCCCTCGGCGTGCCGATCCGCATCGGCCGCACGTCTCTTGAGTTACGGCCATGACCCTCACCCTGCGCTATGCGGCCCGAAGCGACCGCGGTCTGATCCGAGGCGGAAACCAGGACTCCGTCTACGCCGGGCCGCGGCTGCTGGCCGTCGCCGACGGCATGGGCGGCATGGCCGCCGGTGACGTCGCCAGCAACATCGTCATCGCGGCCATGGCGCCGCTCGACGAAGACGTGCCCGGCAACGCCATGGTCGACGCCCTCCGGGGCGCCGTCGACACGGCGAACCAGCAGATCCGTGACGCGGTTGACGCCAACCCAGCCCTGGAGGGCATGGGTACCACGTTGACCGCCATGCTGTTTTCCGGCTCCAAGATCGGCATGGTGCACATCGGCGACTCCCGGGCGTACCTGCTGCGTGGCGGGGAGTTCGCACAGGTCACCAAGGACGACACGTACGTGCAGATGCTCGTCGACGAGGGCCGGATCAGCCTGGAGGAGGCGAACAGCCATCCGCAGCGCTCGCTGCTGACCCGGGCCTTGGACGGCCGCGACG
>WNFZ01000748.1_pt1:0-62500 | contig 64439 bp, 55 predicted proteins | sample 5400081 | NCBI WGS metagenome assembly WNFZ01 (sample SAMN13153365, study PRJNA577476) | soil metagenome | isolation source: 80 cm soil or saprolite under grassland replicate 1 | place: USA:California | collected 2016-06-15
AGAAACGACGTCCAGTTATCTTCGGTCACACTTTCAAGCGAGGCGGCGAGCGAGACATGCGCGGCTGCGCGCAGCGCTTTGATCGCAGTTTGCGAGCCGCACATTGGAGCCATCACCGCCGCCAGCGCGTCCAGTCTCTGCTGAATCGCGCGAAGGGGCCGCTCACGCTTCGCCGCCTCCGCCTCGTTGATTTTCGCGAAAACGGCGCGCAGCCCGGCGTTCAACCGCCGGTCCTGGAGCGCGAAGGCGGCGCGCAGCCCGGCGCCGCACGCCTTTAGCGCCCGCGTCGCGGTCGCCATCCGCTCGTAAAACTCCCAGCAACTCAGACAGCCGATGATGTGGGCCTCGATGCGGTCACGCGCCTCGTCGTCAATCCGCCCGTCGATGTAATCGATCCACTCTTCTTCGGAAAATAGGTGCGTCATATGTCATCCCAGGCTAGTTGAATCGCCGCGCCGCCGCGGGCAGCGAAGCTTTGATAATCGGGGCGAGCTTCTTCTTGGCGTTGAAGAGCCGCCATTTGACCGTGCCGATCGGAATGGCGAGCGCCACGGCCAGCTCTTCGTAACTGAGTTCTTCGACGAACCGGAGAATGATGATGTCGCGCTCCGCCGGTTCGAGGTAACTCACCCATTCGACGAAGTCCGACGACCCGGCCACTTCCATCTCGGTCATCAACATTTCCGCCAGTTCATCGTCAAGCGGTTCCATCTCGGCGATGCGTTTGCGCGCCTGCCGCCGCCGCCAGAAGCGCGCCAACTCGTTTTTCGCCACCTTGAACAGCCACCCGTTGAAGAACTCTTTCTCGCGCACCTCGCCGGCGCGCTGGTAGACGATGACCATCACGTCCTGCGCCAGTTCTTCCGCCTCTCCCACATCCATTCCACGCAGCAGGAAGTAGCGGCGCACGCGCGGATAGACGACCTCGAACAGCGCGCAGAAATCCGCTTCCGCGCCCGTCAACAGAAAATTCTCGATGGCATGCCTGTCGTCCAAATGTTTCCCGTTCCGGATTAGAGATTAAAGTTCATGCGAGGCACGTCACTAATTAAAGATGCCTCGACGGTCGCATTTTGTTTGGCGGGCTAAGATTTTTTTTGAGGAACCGATTCTCCATTCTCCATTTTCCATTCTCCATTATTTGGCAGGCAGGTCTTATGTGTGGCCGTCCCCCGCCTGAAAATAGAGAATTGAAAATGGAGAATGGAGAGTCCGGGCGTTCAGTTACTGATGACCTCTCGATGTTTTGACGATTTTGGTCAGTAGACTGAACAGCTCCTGATTGTCGGAGTTCATCGAGTTGAACTCCTTTTCATCCATAAATTCGCCGTCGCGTAATAGTTGAAGCCAGAATTCGACTCTGGAGCTTTTTTGCAGCGCCGCGCTCATTTCGTGGATAAAGCCGCCCCTGCCTTCGGCCTCCTGCGCGGCTTTGACGTGCGCTCCGAGGTCGGTTCCGTCAGCGAGCAACCGCTTGCTGATAACGAACTCTTTCCTGACTTCGGTCAAGTACTTGTACAACTTCACTACGCGCAGAGCGAACTTGTAAGATTTATCGAGTACTATGTTTTCCGCCATCGGCCGAGCCTCCTTTTACCGTCTATTTCAACTGCTGTTTCAGCGCCTTGAGCTGTTCCGCCTGCGGGTGTTCTTTATAAAACGGGTCGAGCGGGTAACAGCCCGATACCAGGCCGTTGCGCGGCCCGGTGGTGCAATCGCTGAACGTGCGGCACAGCCGCTTGGTTCGGAGTCTGGCGCCGTTGATCACGTCCAGCGGCAGGTCGTGGTAGGCCAGGACCATCCGCCCCAGCCCGACGAAATCGACCTTTCCGGCGCGGACGTAATACTGCCCGACGTTCGGGAGCCAATCTTGCAAATAGGTGTAGCCAGATCCGACGATGAGCATCTGCGGATAGCGCGCCTTTAATTCGCCGGTGACTTCGATCTGGCGCGCGACGCCGGCGAGCGGGTCTTCAGGCGGTTCGTAGCCGTCCGAGGGCGGGAAGAGCGCTGGACGTTGAATGTGCGGGTTGTAATAGGGGCTGCCCGCCGAGACGCAGACGAGTTTGATTTTCAACTCGTCGAGCAGGTCGAAGAATCGAAAGGTCTCGGCCAGATTGACCTTCAGCGGGTCTTCGGCGTCGCCGCCGAAGGCGTGGGGATAAAGGCCGTCGTGACTTTCGGGGACGCCTCGCCGGTCGTCTCCCATCTTGAACGGCAGGAAATCGAAAGCGCTCAACCGCACGCCGATCATCAGGCCCGGCGCGTCGCGTCGCACGCCGGCCACAATCTCCCGCAAAAATCGCGTGCGGTTTTCAAACGGGCCGCCGTAGCGCCCCTCGCGCGTGGTGGCGCTTAGAAATTCGTGGCCCAGATAGCCGTGGCAGTGCTTCAAGTCGACGAAGGCGAACCCGGCGGCTCGGGCGCGCGCGGCGGCCTTCACGAAATCGCCGATCAAGTCGTCGATCTCCGAGTCGGTCAGACAGGGAGACCCGGGCGGGATGTTGAATTTGCGATCCAGGATCGGGTGGTGATAGAGGATGCGCGGTTCGAGCTTCTTTTTCTCGTTGGGCCGCGCGAAGCGCCCCGAATGCGTGAGCTGCAAGCCGACGAGCAGGTCGTCGCTAGACCCGCATCTCTCTTCGTGCGCCGAGATCAGAACCTTTCGCAGCTTTTCGAGATCGGCCGTCGTGTCCTCCGACGACATCAACTGGTTGGGATTCGCGCGCCCGTCGTGGCGGACGGCCACCGCTTCGCCGCCCCAGATCAATTTCGCCCCGCTCCCGCCGAAATTTTTCCAGCGGCGGACTGTCAGCTCGGACGGCTTGCCGTCGTCCGTCCCGTCCCAGCCTTCCATCGGCAAAATGCAGAAGCGATTGCCGATCTCGAAGCCGTCGAGTTGATAAGTCCGGCCCAAAGGCGAATCCGGCCCGTGTTGAAGCTCGCGGTCGAATTGGAGATTGACGCCGACCGTCTCGATGTAGTTAGCGAAATCGTCGGCGGTTTTAAGCGAAGCGATGCGCTTGTAATTGGACATAGTCTGACTTACGGTCTCATTACGCGACGTGAGGTCGCGTGAGAATCGATCTCGATCTGTTTGGATGATTGCGTCAGTGATGAACCTGGTCGCCGCCAGTCGCGGCGCGCGGAGTATATTATTTACACTTCTTTCATTTTATGGACAAAATATGAACATCTGTTATAAAGTTTACGCACCGTCGCAACGTTTGCGACACGACGGACGTTCCGTCAATCGCTTGTTCCATAGACAAGCCGGATGCCCTGGTTATCAACCTTCGTAGTTGGGGCGGCCTAAACCGGATCGGCGAGAAAGCCGCAAGTTTCCGGGGTCAAAGTGATTGGTGATGATTCCCCGATCACTGGCGGGAGCTTATAGTCCCCGTTTACCGCCAAACCGATGCTTGGACCATTTGTCCATAAGATCAGTAACTATAGCCTACAGCTTTTTCCATTTCCATATGCCATATGTGATATGTCACATCACATATGGCATATTTCTTTCTGGCGGCGCCCGCTAAGCGGGACGCAGTTCGATCGTGTTGCCGTCAGGGTCGCGGATGAAGAGTTGCGGATTGCCCGCGCGGCCACCGCCGTAGCTGATCGCGACGCCCATCTCGCGCAGTTGTCGTTCTGTCGCCTGAACGTCGGGAACGCCGAGCGCGATGTGGCGGTCGTGGCGCGGCGGGTCGGCGTGGCCGGGCATGTCGGCGACGCTCATCAGGTGAAGCTGCTGCCCATTGCCCAAATCGTACCAGCGTCCCGGGAAGCCCAGATCGGGACGCGGCAAGGCTTTCAATCCGAGCGTGTCTTCGTAAAAGCGCGCCGCGCGTTCGACGTCGGTCACGAGAAATCCGGCGTGATGAAAACCGGTGATGGTGATCGGCATAATTGTTCTCCGTTTGTGTGATTGCGCGCCGTGATTGTGCAAGGCCTGGTACGGTACCGGGAGCGGTAGCGACCGGGCGCCCGGTCGCTACCGCTCCCGGTACCGTACCAGCCGCAATCTCAAATCTCAAACCCAGAATTCTCGCGGAAGGAAAAAAAATGACGACAGAAGTCGGATTCGGCATCGCCGGTTGCGGGATGATCGGCAAGGTTCAGGCAGAGGCCATCGCCTCGATTCCCGGGGCGCGCCTGCTCGCCGTGTGCGCCCGCGACGAAAAACGCGTGGCCGAATTCGCGGCGAAATTCGGCGCGACCGGCTACACCGATTACGACCGGTTTCTCGATCATCCGGGACTGCGGATCGTCAACGTCTGCACCCCGAGCGGATTGCATGCGGAACAGGGCGTCGCCGCCGCGCGCGCAGGCAAACACGTCCTGGTCGAAAAGCCGATTGACACCACCCTCGAAAAAGCCGACGCGTTGATCGAGGCCTGCGACCGCGGCGGCGTCAAACTCGGCGTGATCTTTCAATCGCGCTTCCTGCCCGCCGTACAAAAGATCAAACGCGCGATCGACGAAGGGCGGTTGGGACGGCTGATGATCGGCGACGCCTATGTGAAATGGTTCCGCGCGCCGGAATATTACGCCGACTCCTGGCATGGCACGGCGGCGATGGACGGCGGCGGCGCGTTGATCAACCAGGCGATTCACACCGTTGACTTGCTGCGATGGATGATGGGGCCTGTAGACGCCGCTTTCGCGATGAAAGCCGCGCTGCGCTACCCGCAGATCGAAGGCGAAGACACGCTGGTCGCGAGCCTGAGGTTTAAAAACGGCGCGCTCGGCGTGATCGAGGCCGCGACCTCGGCGAAGCCGGGCTTCAAACGCCGCCTGGAAATCTCGGGCGAACGCGGCGCAATAATTTTGGACGGCGACACGATCGGTTGCTGGGCGATTGACGGTGAAGGCGAAGAGGCCGGCGGCGGCGAGCAGATCACAGACGGCTCGGCCGACCCGGCCGCGATTTCAAACGTAGGCCACCGCCGCCAGATCGAAGACATGATGCGGGCCGTGATCGAAGACCGCGCGCCGATGATCGACGGGAGAGAAGGAAGGAAGTCGTTGGAGGTCGTGGTCGCGCTTTATGAATCGGCTGTTTCGGGGCGGCTAGTAAGGGTTTGAAATATCCGTGATCGTCATCGCTCTTTTTCCAGGCGGAGCCTTTGGAGTGCGGCGGTTCGGCGCCGCTTTGGTAGTTCTTCTTGCCTTTCGCACATTGATCATGGCCAGCACGCAAAGGATTTTTGCCCTGTTAATGCCGCGACTTGCGGAGAGACTACCAAAGCGGCGCCGAACCGCCGCACTCCAAAGGCTCCGCCGATTTGAGCGACTTTGGAAAAGCCCTTCATCAACGAAACCGGTAGACCCACACTTCCAGTCCGGAGCTCTTTGAGCGGGCATGTGAGACCGGCTGGAAGACGTCAGAGCCTTTCCCTTCACGCAGTTCCGGGAAAAATCTAGTCAGTGTTGAAGTCTCCCAATTTGTGCATACCACATATTTCACGCCGGCCTCGTCAAACCGCTTGAGCAGCGCGCCCGAATCGGCGGGCAGGTTGTAAGCGCTCAGGAATCTGTCGGACGGAAGGCCAGAGAGAGAGCGCGTATTGCCCTCGTCGCAATAGATGCGGAGGCCGGGATCGTTCTTGTGAACCTCCTTGAGGTAAGCGGCGACGAAGGTCTTGGCGGATTCCTCGCTCACGCAGGAGACCACTTCTCTGACCTGGTCCTTTGTGTGATAAGCGAAGACGGCCAATATCGCCGCCGCCAGGATGATCTTCGATCGCCTTTCGGTGATCGAGAGGAACGTCCAGGCCGTGACCGGAAGCCCCAGGACGAAGAAGGTCAGGCCGTATCTGCTCCAGATGTCCGGCTGGCTGCCGGTGAAATAGGCCAATAGAAGAAAGCCCAGATTGGAAAAGAAGAAAATGTCGGTGGCCGTCACGCCGGCGAAGTCCAACGACGCCGCTTGAAATTTTTGCCCCCCCATGCGCCAGTCGATCTTCCTCCTGATGGTCATCTTCACAATCATCAGGGCCGCGGCGAGGCAACTACACAGGACCGCGAGGTTGGTGGAGACGATCAGTCTCTTCCAGTCGAGGATCAGGCGCTGCGACGAAAAGGTCGTGACCGCCGGATTGGCCGCGACGTACCCGGCGACATAGCGATTGCGAGTCTCGAAGTAGGCCATCGCGCTTCCGGTCGCTTCCCGGCAGACGTAGAACCAGAGGAGCGGCGAGACGATCATAATGCACAAGGCGCCCAGCGAAACCCTGCGCTGAAAAAGGAATTGCAGCGCGGGCAGCAGAACTATCAGCATCCAGCTCTCGATGCGCATAAAGCCGGCGGCGGCGGCGAAGACCGCAGCGGTCTTCCAGCGTTTCTCCAGAGCGAAGTAGAGGCTGGCCGTCACCAGAAAACTATGCGGAATGTCGGTCAGAGCGGAGGACGAATAGAGAATGTGCAGCGGGTTGAGCGCGACCAGCGCGAAAGCCAGCAATGAAAGCGGGCGATGATTCGTCAGGCGCAGGCTGATCTGATAGACGAGCAGGCATGCCCCCGTCCCGCAGAGCGCCGAAACGAGCTTCGCCACGTAGAACGTATGGCCGAAGAGAAGGCTGACCGTGGCGCAAATGAATTGATACATCGGGAGCCAGAACCCGTACAGGTCTTTTATCGCAAACGTCCCGTCCGCCATTTTCGAGCGCATGGCTTCGATGGCTTCGAGGTACGAATAGGCGTCACCGAAGGCGTTCGGCAGCAGAAACGCGCCCAGGATTCTCGGAACGCCTGAAACGAGAATCAGCCCGGCCCAGAGCGGTATTGACCGTCTGCCGCTGAGGGCGCCAGCTCGGATGTCGGGCGACTGACTGCTGGTCATTTTCATGTGAAACCGGCTCCGGACTAAGGCTGTCGCGCAATGAGGGAAATGGGAATATACGCGCTTCTCATCCGGCGTTACAAGTTTTGCGGATGAAAAATGTCGGCGCGGCGCTCCGGTCGCCGTAATTCATCGCGGATCGCCGCCAGACTCATCTCGCTTCGGCTGAGCGCCAGAAACCCGATGAGCAGCTGCGGCAGAGTGAGCAGTGTGAAGACGACCAGCGAAAACCCGGTGGCCGACGTCTTGTCTACTCCGAACAGCGTCAATCCGAGGACGGTGAAGAACTGATAAGAACCGACGTTGGCCGGGGTGTTCGGAAGCGCCGTGCCCAGGTTCACGATCACGTAGACCGCCACGCCGACCCAGAGAGATGTGAAATATGGCGTCCGGCATATGTAACATGGCGTATGGAAACCGATAAACTTTTACCTGAACGCCGGGGCGGAAGTAATGAGGCGCCTTGCGAGTTGTTTACTCGCGCCTCGGCGCCGGCGCCACGGACGCGAGTAAACAACTCGCGCCACATCTGTACGCCGCCAACTATTTACCCGAGCGCTTAGCCGCTTATAAAAATCGGAGAAGTATGAAGAAAGGCTGGGCGAAAAACTTGTGGCCGAAAATGGGCGGTTACGCGTTCGCGGTGTTCGGCGTCGCCGCCGTGACCGCCGCGCTTGGCCCGTTTCATGGGCGCGTGAGTTCGACGACCGTGGCGCTGGCGCTGCTGCTGGTCGTGTTGTTTGCGGCCACGGGGTGGGGCATCCGCCCGGCGCTCCTCGCGGCGTTGCTGGGGGTCGTATGTTTCAACTTCTTCTTTCTCCCGCCGGTTCACACTTTCACCATCGCCGATCCGCAAAACTGGGTCGCGCTGGCGGCGTTTTTAATCACCGCGCTGACCGCCGGCGCGCTGTCGGCGCGGGCTAAACGGCGCGCCGAAGAAGCCGAAGCGGGCAGGCGCGAGATCGAACGTTTGTATAATGAATACAGGGCCGCCGCCGAACGCGCGCGGCAGGCCGAAGTCTTCGAACAGAGCGAGCGGTTGAAGTCAGCGCTGCTCGACGCCGTCACGCACGATCTACGCACGCCGCTCACCTCGGTCAAGGCCGCGGTGACGACGCTGTTGGACGAGGCCGAAGTCACGCTCGACGACGAAGCGCGGCGCGAATTCCTTGAAGTCATTAACGAAGAGGCAGACCGGCTCAATCACTTCGTCGAAAATATGGTCGAGCTGGCCCGCATCGAGGCGGGCGCGATCAGTTTGCGCCGCCGCTGGAGTTCGGTCGAAGAGATCGTGGCGATGGCGCGCGCGCGCGCCGAGTCGCTTACGCGCGGGCGCCGGCTCGAAGTCGAGCTTGAAAGCGAACTGCCCGCCGCCAGAGTTGACGCCAGTCTGATCGCCGAAGTTTTGTATTCACTGATCGACAACGCCGCGAAGTATTCCCCTGCGGGCTCGCGTATTAAAATCTCCGCGCGCCGCGCCGAGGATGAGATGATAATGATCGCGGTGGAGGACGAGGGGCGCGGCATTCCGGCGGAACTGCGCGAGCGCGTCTTCGACAAATTCTTCCGCGCGACCGCCGAGGGCGCAGAGAGTTTGGGAAGGCCGAGGGGGTTGGGAATGGGACTGGCTATCGCGCGCGGCATCGTCGAAGCGCACGGCGGGCGCATCTGGGTGGAGAGTGGGACGGGCGGTGTTGGCGCGCGCGTCGCTTTCACTGTGCCAGTCGGAGATGAAGAGATTGACGGAGGGGTGAAACACGATGAACCAATCGCAGCGCATTTTGGTCGTTGATGATGAAGTACAAATCGCCCGCGTTCTGCGCCGCAGCCTCGCCGCGCGCGGTTACGAGGTGCAGGTCGCCGGCGAAGGTGAAGAGGCGCTCGAAATTTTCAACGCCTGGGCGCCCGACCTGATCATCACCGATCTTTCGATGCCGAATATGGGCGGGTTGGAATTATGCCGCCGCATCCGCGCCACTTCTCAAGCGCCGATCATAGTGCTATCGGTCAAAGGCGAAGAGCGGGCCAAGGTCGAAGCCCTCGACGCGGGCGCGGACGATTACGTCACCAAGCCTTTTGGCATTGATGAGCTACTCGCCAGAGTCCGGGCCGCGCTGCGGCGCGTCGATAGAGGCGCCGACCATCAGGTCAAGATTCTTCAAACCGGCGATTTTCAGGTCGATCTCGAAGCGCGCATTGTCAAAGCGCGCGGCGAAGAACTGCATCTGACGCCTAAAGAATACGATTTGCTCGTCTATCTCATCCGCCATTCGAACAAAGTCCTCACTCATCGCGCGCTGCTCGGCGCGGTCTGGGGCGGCGATTACGTCGAACAGACCGAATACCTGCGCGTCTTCATCGGCCAACTGCGCAAGAAGATCGAGCCTGATCCCGCCAAACCGCGCTACATTCTAACCGAGCCATGGGTCGGTTATCGCTTCAACGCGGAGGATTGACAGCTTTGGATAGCGGTACAGTACCCGATCCTTTACGCCGTCCTTATCTGATTCCATCGATGCTGACGATCTTCGGCGCGGTGCGGCGGCACTACCATCACGTCGAGATAGAAATCTCGAACTCGAAGCCGCTGGACGTCGCCGGCCTGCAACCGCCGATCGTGATTGTGCCGATGAATGAATGGTAAGTGATGGATAAAAAACTCGTGAAGATGGCGCGCGCGGCTCGGCGGTTAAACAAAACTTCAGCGCGCTTATGAACTCTTTATACGCCCCTTACGCCGTCCTTATGCGGGCAGTCGTAGCATCTTGGTGTTGATAGTCTACGCATAATTAAGGAGACGAACATTTATGAAATGGTCAGAGATAAAAGAAGCGGTTGAGCGATCCGGCGTCAGTGAAGATGATGAGATTCTGGAGATCCATTGTGAATTGAGCGACGGGGACAAGGAGTTGCATCCGTCAAAACAGGGACGCTTCCTCAGGCTGAGTGAGCATTTGTCGAAGGAAGCGCAGAGAAAAGAGATCGTGGCGAGCGCCTTATAGCGCGCCCTGGGCAAGAGACCCCTTGCAAAAATAATTTCGGAGTCAACAAGCGGCCCAAACAAGCTGTCGCGTTTGCATGGCCTGCTTGCAGCGGGCCATTGCGCAAGCGACGCGGGCTCGACAGAAGGCAGACGAGAGGCAAGTAGCGATGGAGCGGCAATGCTCGCGCATCGCATTGCGCGTTTACGAATTTTTTATAAACTCCATGCGCCATCCTTATGTATGTGCGCCGTCCTATAATGACTACGTTGATGATTGATTACCGTATTGTGGAACTGGATATGCATTCAAGCCGGAACAATGATTGCAGAGACGTTTAAACGTCTAACTTCCCCGCCCGACAAAGCAATCAGAAATAAGAGGCGAGCCACTGCGTTCTGCGGCGCCTCTGCGGTGAGATAAGCCTCGTTTCTGAAAATGATCAATTTATTTTTGAACAAACCCGGCGGTACAGCGCTGCGCGTCAGCAAGCGGCTGGACGCGCAGTCAAACCGCTTGCTGACGCGCGATGTTATGCTATTAGCATGAACAAAAAGCTATACATCAGGCTGGCAACGCAATCTCTCCTGTTCCTATTCGTCCTGGGAGCATTGCTCTTTCTCCCCGCGGGGACGTTTGACTATTGGGAGGCGTGGGCATTTATCGCCGTCTTTATCGCATGCAACCTCCCGCTCACTATATGGGTCGCGATTAATGACCCCCGGCTTCTTGAGCGGCGCATGAGGGCTGGACCGACGGCGGAAAAAGAGAAGTCGCAAAAGATCATTGTGACGATCGCGTTCCTGGCGTTCGCCGGGGAGCTTTTGATTCCAGCGCTCGATCACCGCTTCGGGTGGTCTGATGTCTCCCCGTCAATCGTGATTCTCGGCAATGCGCTTATCGCCCTTTCATATATCGGCTTTTATTTCGTGTTCAGGGAAAACACCTATGGCGCCGCCACCATCCGAGTGGAAGAGAATCAAAGGGTCATTTCGACTGGGCCGTACGCCATAGTCCGCCATCCTATGTACGCTGTGGCGCTTATCCTGATGCTAGGGATTCCGCTGGCGCTCGGCTCATGGTGGGGACTACTTGCGCTCGTGCCAGGCGTCCCGGCGCTGGTGTGGCGGATTCTTGATGAGGAGAGGCTTCTTAAGAGGGATTTGCCGGGGTATGCGGAATATATGCAAAGGATGCGCTTTCGTCTTATACCGGGGCTCTTTTAGCTCATTGGTTGTTTAACGAGTCAGCGCCGCGAGCGGTAGCGAACGTGTCACGATGAACAGCTAACTGATGGAGACACGCTCGCGACCGCTCGCGGTACTGACTCTGAGAGAATTATGGCAAAGCATAAAACTATATCCATCTGGGATCCTAAGATCATCCGGCGCGCGCTCCTTGACGCGTTTCGCAAACTGAACCCGATCAGGATGATGGGAAACCCGGTGATGTTCGTGGTCGAGATCGGCAGCGTCCTGACGACGATCCTGCTCATCCGCAACATCACGCAGGGCGCGGGAGTCGGCTTCGAACTACAGATTACCCTGTGGCTCTGGTTCACGGTGCTCTTCGCCAACTTCGCCGAGGCGATGGCCGAGGGGCGCGGCAAGGCGCAGGCCGAGACGTTGCGCAGGGCGAAGACTGAGACCATCGCTCATCGGCTATTGCCGGACGGGCGAACTGAAGACGTGCCCGCGCCGAGGCTGCGCCGGGATGACGTCGTGATGGTCTCCGCGGGCGAATTCATCCCCGGCGACGGCGAAGTGATCGAGGGCGTCGCTTCTGTAGACGAATCGGCGATCACGGGCGAATCGGCGCCGGTGATCCGCGAAGCGGGCGGCGACCGTTCGGCGGTGACTGGCGGCACGCGCGTCCTCTCGGATCAGATCAAGGTCCGCATCACGTCGAACCCTGGCGAGACGTTCATCGACCGGATGATCGCGCTGGTCGAAGGAGCCGAGCGGCAGAAGACGCCGAACGAGATTGCGCTCAACATCCTGCTTGCCGGGTTGACGATCATCTTCTTGTTAGCGGTCGTGACGCTGCAGCCGTTCGCAATCTACTCGAACGCGCCGCAGTCGATCTTCGTGCTGGTCTCGCTCCTGGTCTGCCTGATCCCGACGACGATAGGCGGTCTGCTTTCGGCCATAGGCATCGCGGGAATGGATCGTCTGGTGCAACACAATGTCCTGGCGATGTCCGGGCGCGCGGTCGAAGCGGCGGGCGACGTGAACACGCTGCTGCTCGACAAGACCGGCACCATCACGCTAGGTAACAGGCAGGCGACCGAATTCATCCCGATGCCCGGCGTAGGGGAGACAGAATTGGCCGACGCCGCGCAGCTTTCGTCTCTCGCCGACGAGACGCCGGAAGGCCGTTCGATCATCGTGCTGGCGAAAGAGAAATACGGCCTGCGCGGGCGCGAGCTTCAACCGCACGAAGCGCATTTCATCCACTTCACAGCGCAGACCCGGATGTCGGGCGTCAATTACGACGGGCGCGAGATTCGCAAAGGCGCGGTGGACGCGATTGAAAAATACATCGGCGGCAACGGCTCCGCCCCGCCGAAAGAGATGCGCGAGACTGTAGACCGCATCTCTCGCCAGGGCGGCACGCCGCTGGTGGTGGCCGTCGGCGCCCGCGCCCTCGGCGTGATCCACCTCAAGGATATAGTCAAAGGCGGGATGAAGGAACGGTTCGATCAACTGCGCGCCATAGGCATCCGCACGGTGATGATCACGGGCGACAACCCGCTCACCGCCGCGTCAATCGCGCGCGAAGCCGGCGTTGACGATTTCCTGGCCGAAGCCAAACCCGAAGACAAGATGGCTCTGATCAAACGCGAGCAGGCCGAAGGCAAGCTGGTGGCGATGACCGGCGACGGCACGAACGACGCGCCGGCGCTGGCCCAGGCCGACGTCGGCGTGGCGATGAACACCGGCACGCAGGCGGCGAAAGAGGCGGGCAACATGGTCGACCTCGATTCCAACCCGACCAAGCTGATCGAGGTCGTAGAGATCGGTAAACAACTGCTGATGACGCGCGGCGCGCTGACGACGTTTTCAATCGCCAACGACGTGGCGAAATATTTCGCCATCATCCCTGCGATGTTCTCGGTCGCCTTCCCGGTGTTGAATTCGCTCAACATCATGCGCCTTGCCACGCCGCAATCGGCGATCCTCTCGGCGGTGATCTTCAACGCGCTGATCATCATCGCCCTGATCCCGCTGGCGCTCAAAGGCGTCAAATATCGCCCGCTGAGCGCGGCTTCGCTGCTGCGGCAAAACTTATTGATCTACGGCCTGGGCGGCGTGATCATTCCGTTCATCGGGATCAAGATCATTGACGTGATCATTGTGGCTCTGGGATTGGCGTGAAGAATCCGAGATTGGAGATTTACAGTTCAGTCACTTTTTTTATGAGGTTTTTGAATAATGGTCTTTTTGCCGCGGAGCGGCATTTGAGCTTAGCCCGGCGTTTCAACGCCGGGAAGCGCGCGATAGTACGATGTAGTCGCGGAGCGACGGTTGACCGGCAAAAACGATGGACGATCAATCCGCGTGACACGATGCCTACTGTCATTGTTCCTGAGAGCATCCACTCAACCGTCGCTCCGCGACTGAGGATTGAGATGGCTGTCCCCGGCGTTGAAACGCCAATGAGGTTAAGTTAGCGATCAGTGGCGCGGACTTTAGTCCGCGCTGATGGCTGGCGCGCGGACTAAAGTCCACGCCACTAATCGCGCCAGATGCCTAACTTAACCTCATTGGCGTTGAAACGCCGGGCTAAGCTCAAATGCCGCTCCGCGGCATGGGAATCGGATTTGAAAACCTCTGATGAAATGAGCGAACAGCTAGTTGAGACTCGGAGTTTTAGGATATGAAGAATCTCGTTACTGCGATTTTGATGGCGGTCGTGACGACAGTTTTGCCGGGATTGATCTATCCGCTCGTGGTCACAGGGATCGCGCAGGTGATCTTCCCTGGTAAGGCCAACGGGCAATTGATCGAGCGCGACCTCGACAGTAAGCGACCGCGTCCGGCCGCCGCCGGCGCTACTGCCGAGCGATAGACGGAGCATTGGATGAGCTTGCGGTATGACCATTGAATACAGCCGACCAACGCCCGAATCGTTACTCGCCAAACTCAAGGAGAGCGAACGGGCGAAGCTGCGCGTCTACATCGGGGCGGCGGCGGGCGTAGGTAAAACGTACCAGATGCTCGAAGACGCCCATCAATTCAAGAAGCAGGGCGTGGACATAGTCGTGGCGTTAGTGGAGCCGCACGGGCGCGCCGAGACCGAGGCGTTGATCGGTGATCTTGAACGTGTTCCAATGCGCGAGATCGAATACCGCGGCGTCACGCTCCGGGAGATGGACGTCGACGCAGTCATCGCCCGCCGGCCCGAGATAGCGATTGTTGACGAACTGGCGCATACGAACATCCCGGGCTCGAAGAATCACAAGCGATACGAAGACGTTTTAGAACTGCTCGACGCGGGCATTTCTGTCATCACGGCCGTCAACATCCAGCACATCGAATCGCTCAACGACGTGGTGGCGCGCACCACCGGCGTCAAGGTCCGCGAGACGATTCCCGACAGCTTCCTGCGCCGCGCCGACGAGGTGGTCAACGTCGACGTCTCGGTAGACACGCTGCGCACCCGGCTGCGCCAGGGCAAAATCTATAGAGTCGAAAAGATCGAGCAGGCGCTGACCAATTTCTTCCGCAAAGGCAATCTTTCGGCGCTGCGCGAGTTGGCGCTGCGCCAGGTTGCCGAAGACCAGGCCGAGAAAGCGCAGGATTACCGCGAGCGCGAGGGATTGGAACCCGCCGTCATTCCGGAGAAGGTAATGGTCTGTATAGCCTCGCGCGGCGGCGCCAAGAAGCTGCTGCGCGTCGGATCGCGCATCGCCGGGCGGCTGGCTTCGGACTGGTACGCCGTTTACGTCGAAACGCCGCGCGAAGAGCCGGGCCGCATCGACCCGCAAGATTACGTCTCGCTCGCGGAGAGCCTGCGTTTCGCCGAGGAACTCGGCGCCAAGGTGGTCAAATTGAAGGGCGCCAACGTCGCCGACGCGTTGATCGATTTCGCCCGGCGCGAGGGCGTCACTCACGTCGTCTTCGGCCAGTCGGCGCGTTCGCGTTGGGACATTCTGCTGCGCGGCTCGGTCATCAACCGCTTCCTGAACGAAGTGCGCGACGCGACGGTGCAGGTCGTGCCGTTGGAAAGGCCCTACTCACGCGGGAGTAAAGAGTATGAATCTTCGTAACAAGCTTCTGCTCAGTTTTCTCATCTTTATCGCCGCGCTCGTGGCGCTCGACGTGTGGAGCGCCCTGAGTCTGCGCGAGCTGGGCGAAGTGTCCCGGCGCATTATTTCAGCCAATTACGATTCGGTGGTCGCCGCGCAGGATATGAAAGAGAGTCTGGAGCGGATGGATTCGGCCGCGCTCTTTCTGCTGCTGAAGAACCGCGATCGCGCGATGAGGCAGTTCAAGGAGCATCGCGCCCGGTTCGACGAGGCCTTCGAGAAGGCGGCGGGGAATATCACAGAGCCGGGCGAGTCTGGGATCATCGAAGCGATCCGAAGCGACCGCGACGAATATTACCGGCGCTTCGAGGCTTTCGTCGCCGAGGGAGAAAGGCGTGGCGCCGGCGATTACTTCCAACATCTCGAACCGCTTTTCAATAAGACCCGCGCCGAATGCGATCAGCTTTTACAGCTCAATCAGCGCGCGATGGCCGCGAAGTCCGAGCGGGCGGTGGGAGTCGCGCGGCGTGAATTCCTCTTCACGCTGACGCTGGCCGGCGCGCTAGTCATGGCCGGGCTGGCGCTCGCCGTACTGCTGGCCAACAGTATCATGCGGCCCGTGCGCGAGTTGACCGCGACGGCGGCGAAGATCGCCGGCGGCGACCTGACGGCGAAGGCCCGAGTCACGTCGCGCGACGAGATAGGGATTCTGGCCGCCGAGTTCAATCGCATGGCGGAGCGCATCCAGCAGTTACGGCGCTCCGATCTGGGCCGGCTCGTCGCCGCGCAGCAAACCACGGAAGCGGCGATCGATTCGCTTTTCGAGCCGGTCCTCGTGACCGACGGCGAAGGCAGGATAACCAGGCTGAACCGCGCGGCGGAATCGCTGTTCGGCGCGCGGGCGGAAGCCGTCGGCAAGCCCATCGCCGAGGTCACGCACGACCGGCGCATCGCGATGGCCGTGTCGGAATCGCTGCGCGCCGAGCGTACGGTGGCCGCCGAGAGCGTCGCCGCCGCCATCCCTATTTCAATCAACGGGTCGGAGCAGAGTTTTCGCTTGCGAACGACGCCGATGCGCGACGCGGAGGGACATCTGCTAGGCGCCGTCGCGCTGTTGGAAAACATCACTTACCTGCGCGAGATAGACCGGCTTAAATCCGAATTCGTCAACACCGCCGCCCATTACCTCCAGACGCCGCTGTTAAATTTACAGATGGGATTGCACTGCCTGATTACGGACGCGGCCGGTGAGATGACCGATAAACAGAAGGAAGTTCTTTACGCCTGCCGCGAAGACACCGAGCGCCTGGAGAGGCTGATGCGCGATCTGACCGACCTGTCGCGCATCGAATCAGGCGAGGCCGCGCCACGCCTGGCGCCGGTCAGGGTAGAGGACGTCGTTCAAAGCGCCGTCGAGTCTTTTCGTCTGAGGGCCGAGGCCAAGGATCAATCGCTCAAGACCGATATCGCCCCCGCGCTGCCTATGTTGAACGCGGACGCGGAGCAGATCAAACGAGTGCTCGACAACCTGCTCAGCAACGCCATCCGCAACACGCCGCGCGGCGGCGAAATACGAATCACGGCGGCCCGGCGTGAAGACTACATATCAATCTCAGTCGCCGACACGGGGCACGGCATTCCTCCGGAATATCTCACGCGCCTCTTCCACCGCTTCCTGTCTGTGCCCGGCGCCCAGCCCGGAAGCACCGGGCTCGGGCTGGCCATATCCAAGCGACTGGTCGAAGCCCACGGCGGGCAAATCAGCGCCCAGTCGCGAGTCGGCTTCGGCACGACCATCACCTTCACGCTGCCCGTCGCCCGCGAAGGCGCCAAGTGGGCTTCATAAAACGTTGGTCATTTATGTAGAGCCGCGACAATGAAAAAACATATCGCGGCCATCAGCGCCGAGCAGGGTATCGTCATCACCCAGGCCCAGACCACTCTCCTCGCCACTCCCCAGCGCACTGCGGAGAGCCGCCGCGTCGCCCCTACGCCGATGATTGCGCCCGTGATCGTATGCGTGGTGCTGACCGGAATCCCGTAGCGAACCGCCATAAAGAGCGTCAAAGCGCCCGCCGTCTCCGCCGCGAACCCGCCCACGGGCTTGAGCTTCGTGATGCGCGATCCCATCGTGTGGACGATCCGCCAGCCGCCGACCAGCGTCCCTAGCGCCATCGCCGCGTGACAGCTCAAGACGACCCACAGCGGGATGTGTTTTGTGGCTCCCGGGTTGACGCTGCCGGCGACGAGCACGGCGGCGATAATGCCCATCGTCTTTTGCGCGTCCGCCCCGCCGTGCCCCAAACTGTAGAGCGCAGCCGAAAACAACTGTCCTCTGCGAAAGAGTTTGTCCACCCGGCCGGGAGAATAGCGCCGGAATATCCAGGCTATTGCGACCATGAATGCCATGCCCAGAATCATTCCTAGCAGAGGCGAGATGAAAATGAACGAGATGGTTTTTATCCACCCCTCCGGTTTCAGCACTCCAGCGATCCCGTCATACGCCACTATCGCCGCGCCCGCATAACCGCCGACGAGCGCATGCGAAGAGCTGGTCGGAAGCCCGAAGTACCAAGTGATGACGTCCCACACGATGGCGCCGATGAGTCCGCAGAGTAAAACCCAGAGCCGCCACCGCTCGGCGATTCGCTCGATGTCAACGAGGTCGCCGCCGATGGTTTGCGCGACGCGAGTTCCGAACAGCGCAAATGCGACGAAGTTGAAGAACGCCGCCCAGGCAACCGCGACGCCGGGAGAGAGCACACGGGTTGAAACCACCGTAGCGATTGAGTTGGCCGCGTCGTGCCAGCCGTTCGCCACGTCGAAGATCAGCGCCACCAGAATGATTAGCGCGGTAAACGACAACGCTGTGGTCATTTATTCCCGGGCGCCTTGATGAATCCCTCCATCCACTGACGGATCTCGTCGCGCACACGGCGAAACACAGCAAGACGGAACTCATCGTCGCCGACGCCGGGCGGAGGCGGGTCATCAAAACTTTGATGAATGCGCACGGCATTGCCGGGGAAGACCGGGCAGCTTTCTTTGGCATTATTGCAGACTGTGATCACATAATCGAACTGCTGATCGATGAACTCTTCAACCGATTTCGAGCGATGGTTTGAAATATCAATGCCGATCTCGCTCATCGCCTGAATCGCTTCCGGGCGCACGAAACTGGCCTTCACGCCCGCGCTGAAGACTTCAAAAGCGCCGCCGCAGTCGTGACGCAGGATGCCTTCGGCCATCTGGCTGCGCGCCGAATTGCCTGTGCATAAAATCAAAACCCTCTTTTTTTTCGGCCATAGCTTTTGCCCTATAGCAGTTTGCGATTGCGTGTACGGGAAGGCCCGCTGGATCAGTACCGCGAGCGGTAGCGAGCGGGGCTCCCGCCATCAGCCTACTCCAGGAGCCTCGCTCGCTACCGCTCGCGGTACTGATCCGGGAAAAAAAGGGCCGGCAAATTTAAGTTTGCCGGCCCTTTTTTGATTTAGATCAATTTGCGATTGCGTGTACGGGAAAGTGGCGCGATCTCCGGTACGGTACAGGGAGCGGTAGCGACCTGGCGCCTCCGGGAGCGGCCACTATGAAGGCGCCAGGTCGCTACCGCTCCCTGTACCGTACCGCAGCCGTCCCGTACACACATTTGCAAACCGCCATAGAAACTCTCTCTACTCCGAACCGGATTAGAAGTTGAGTCTCAACGCGAACTGAATCTGTCGGTTCGTGCCCAGGCCGACCACGCGTTCCACCGTGCGGTTGTTCAGACCGAATGCGGCGGTCGCCGTGGTAGTCGAGAAGGGCTGACCGGGCTGTAATGTCAACAGGGTGTTGTTGGCGGTGTTGTTGAAGGTGTTCGGAAGTTGCGCGGGCGGATTTGCAAAGTTCGTCGCGTTGAAGAGGTTGAAGAACTCCGAGCGGAACTCGAGGTTAGTCCCTTCGGTAAGGACGAACTTCTTGGCCACAATCAGGTCTTGTTGGAAGAAACTCGGCCCGTGCAGAAGATTGCGCTCAAGGTTGCCGAACTTGCCCGGCTGCGGCATCGCAAAGGCCGCCGGGTTGAGGATCTGGCGATCCTTGTTCAGGAAGGGATTAACGCCAGCAACCAGGTCAGGACGGCTAATGTTGCGCGAGGCCCCGCCGCCCGGCTTGTTGATGACCGCTACGCGATTTGTCCCAGGCCCACCGTAGTAGATGCCTGTGGTCGTGTCTAAGTAGAGGATATCAGGGCGCGTGATCTGCACGGGGATGGGCAGGCCACTGCGCACGTTCATGATCGTGCCCAACTCCCAACCGGCGAGTAGCGTCTTGCCGGCGCCGGATAGACCCTTACCAAAAGGCAGCGCGTAGATGGCGCTGACGTTGAAGGTATGGCGCACATCGAAGTTGTTGTAGCCGTCATCGTAATCGAAATCAGCTATACGGCGCGCGTTGTTGCCCGACGTTAAGGCTTCGTTCGAGCCGGCAGTGTTGCCGCGGCTTGTCCCGTAGGTGTATTGCGCGTTGAGCGTTACGCCGGTGTTGAAGCGGCGCGCCAACGAAACTTGCCCGGCGTTGTAGCTGTCGTGCCCGCCGCTGGTTTTGTAGTCGACTTCGGCGAATGGATTCTGCACCGTCGGGTTCTGTCCCGGGCCGCCGGGCGTGACGATGGAGAATTCGCGGATGACGATTGCGTTCACGCTCGGGTTAACGTTGGTCAACACCTGTGTGATCTGGTTGGTCACGCTGCGCAGGAAAAGATTGCGCCCCTGGCTGCCGACATAAGCAAGAGTCAGCGCCATTTTGTAGGGCAGTTCCTGCTGGACCGAAACCGTGTAGGAGTAGATGCGCTCCGGCAATTCAAAATTGGCGCGGTCATAAGCGCGTGGTTGATAAGAGCGATTGTTGGGATTGGCGTTGAAGTTGGCGACGATCCCCGAAATGTCGGCCGGGAACGCCGGGTTAATGCGCGGGCCGCTCGTAAACGTCGAATTGACGCGGTCGGACTCGATCGGCTGAATCTGGTCTTCCGTCTGTCCCGGTCCGTAGTTGATGCCGAAACCGGCGCGGATCACCGTTTTGCCGCCGCCGATAAAGCCGGAGCCGCTTTGATACGGCGACCATGCCACAGACAGGCGCGGCGCGAAGTTGGTCTTTCTGGATTCGAATGCGTCCAAATTCGACGGCAAGATAACGCCTTTATCGATGTCGAAGATCACCTGCCGATCCTGATCTTCGCGCAGCGGAGAATAATACTCGTAACGCAGTCCGTAGTTGAAGGTCAGATTCGGTTTGATCCTCCATTCGTCCTGCGCGTAGCCGATGTAATACTCCTGCTTGGCGAAGCGGTTGCCAGTCACGCCGTTATTGAATGGGCTGGGTGCGCTTTCGTCACCTATAAATTGCACTTGGGTGGCGTTGTTCTGCAGGAAGGCGCCGAGGTTACCATAGGAGTAGGTCGTGCCGCCCAGACGATCCGTGTAGAGCCGGACGAGACGAACCTCCCCGCCGAACTTGAGCGAGTGATTACCGAGCAGCCAACTAAAGTTGTCCATCGGAGCAATGGTATAGGCCGTGTAAGGCGCGCCGCGCCCGTTGGTCGCCGAATTGAGGCGGAACAAGCCGCCTGGAATCGAAATACCCGATGGATTGCCCTGGCCCGCGATGCCAGAGTTGGCGACGCTACCGGAGATATTGATCGTCGACGCCGAGAGGTCAATGCCGTTAACCGGCGCGGTGAAGCCGTTGACGCGAGTGTAAACCCCGTTATAGCCGAGCTTTAATTCGTTAATCTTGTTGCCGCCGATGGTCGTCTGCCAGGAGGCGACGGCGTTTTGCGGAACATAGGTGTAGTTCGCGCGCGCGCCGGAAACGTTTTGGGGCTGACTGTTATTGCCCTGGTCGCGGAAGTAACGCACGTAGAATGAGTTCTTGTCGTTCGCCCTGTAATCGAGGCGCAAGGCGCCGGAGTTTTCGTTGACCGTATTGCTCCCCACCAACTGGCCGAAGTCGAAGACTGCCCCGGGAGTCGTATTCACAACGCGAGTCCCTTGAGGGGACAGAAACGCGTTAGCGCACAGATTCTGTATAACGGGGTTTGCGGCGGTGGCGCACTGCGAAAGCTTCGGCGCCTGTTCCACAATATTGATACCCGAACGCACGCGGTAGCCTTCGTAGCTGCCGAAGAAGAAGAATTTGTCTTTCACAACCGGCCCGCCCAGGCTCGCGCCAAATTGATTGAGCCTCAGAGGCGATTTGATGTCACGGTCGAACCAGTTGCGAGAGTCGAACTTGTCGTTGCGGAGGTACTCAAATGCGGAGCCGTGAAACCTGTTGCCGCCCGATTTTGTGACGACGCTGACCTGGCCGCCCGTGCCCGTGCCGTACTCCGCCGGGTAACTGCTCGACTCGACGCGGAACTCTTGGACATTCTCCAACGAGGCTTGCAACCGGAAGGGCGAGGCGATCTCGCCGTTCAGGTTGCCCGGGCTGGAGTCAATGATGGCTGAGCCTTCGACGCCGTCGTAACGGACCGCGTTCTGCTCCACGGCGCGGCCCGAAAAACGGATGTCGCCGAAGGTGCCCGATCCGCTGTTGAGCGCGCCGGGCGCCTGCAGGTAGAGCTGCGAGAGCTGACGGCCGTTGAGCGGCAACCCCTTCACTTCCTGCTGGTTGACGTTCGCGCCCAGGCGCGCCGAGGACGTGTCGAGAGCGGCCTCCTCTCCGCCGACTATGGTTATGCTCTCGGTCGCTCCCGCAGGCTTCATTTCAACATCCAGGTTCAATGCTTGCCCGACGACTAATTCAACGGATGTGAATTCGATCTTGGCGAAATTCGGGGCCGTGACCGTGACCGTGTAAGAAGAAGGCCTGAGGTTGACGACGGTGAATCTGCCGTCCGAATTTACGTTCGCCGTGCGGACTTCGCCCGTGCGCTCGTTCTTAATGGCGACGGTCGCGCCGACGACAACAGCGTTGGCCTGATCACGAACCACGCCCGTGACGCGGGCTTGATCAACTTGCGCCAATGCCATGCCTGATAACCCGAGTAGCGCCGCCAGGGCGAACAAGGCTCCTAATAAGCGGCCGGCGCACGCGCCCCGCTTGGGTTCTGTTTGCGTCATAAATGCTCCTTGATGATGGTTGAATGTGATATGTTCATGGAACGTCTCCCTCAGCGCGTCCAGCCAAACTCATTAAGCGGTAACCGACGTGGACCACCGCGACGATGTCCAGCCCGAATGGGGAAAGCTTGCGGCGTAAACCGGCGACATGCACGCGAAGAGTATCCCGATTGAATTTTGCATCTCCCTCCCAAGCAAAGCCCCATATCTCCTGTTTTGTGACCGGGCGCCCCATCGCGCGAACCAGCCGCGAAAGAATCAAAAATTCCTTCCGCGTCAGGTTGTAAAGCGGCTTCCCGGCGCAGGCGACGTAGAATTTGTCATGCTCGACGCGGAGATAACCGTCGTCGTAGACGGCGTCTTCGTCGCCCGAGACGTTAAGCGATATGCCTTCCCGTGTCCTTTTATCTCCCAGCATCTTTTTTTTCTCCGGCCTGTTTCGCTTGCCCTGTCTACCACATGTTGACTAATCGCAGATTGAAGCGAATCGGACCGAGGCCTTGGCAGACGCAAGCCGGCATTGATGCGCGATGACCTTAAAGGCTTTGCGGCATCAATGTTGCGTACTGTTCAAGTGGTTCGCGCAGTGGGCGGAATGTAGCAGTTGCGAGTTAAAGGCGTGTAAAGCTGAGGTCAAAGGGGTGTAAACTCTTTAGTCGAAACCAATGGCGCAGCGCTGCGCGTATATACAGGCGGCGCATTATAGGGCTAACCGCTTGCTTAAGCGCACGTCGCTGTGGGCCAACGCCCCAAACCTTACTCGATCTTCAAATAGGCTTAAGGCGCATTTAAGTCATCGAGCCTATATTGGCGCGCTGCAGCCGCTCCCGGTCGCAAAATTCCCCGAAGGCGCGAAATTATGGCGCCAACCGCGCAGCCGCTTGCGCGCGGTACTGTATCGCTGTGTCCCCAATAAACTGGCAGGGAAACAAAGTGAAAAGCGTTTATCAGATAGCCGCCGGGTTGGGCGCGCTGGAGACCTGGGTCGCCGCCGTCGAAGCCGTAGGATTGGTCGATCTGCTCAAAGGCGATGATTACATCACTGTCTTTGCGCCGAACGACGAGGCCTTTTCAAAAATGTCTCGCAATTGCGTTGAGGAGTTGGCGGACGATTTCGAGAAATTCGCCGCCAACATCCGCTACCACATCGCGCCGGGCAGGGTCACGTCGAGCGAGCTATGGCAAATAGATTCTCTGCGCACAATGTTGAAAGACGATCTGCTCATCGACGCCAGGCGCGGACTTCAGGTCAACAACGCGCGCATCGTGCAGCCTGACATCGAGTGCCGCAACGGCGTCATTCACATCATCGATTCGGTTTTGATGATCAGGAAGCATAGCAAGGTGAGAGCCGGGCAATTCGCCATGGAGCCGGAATATCTAAACCTGGCGCCTGAGTGGTCAGTGGTTGACGCCTAGTGGTCAAGCCAACGAGCATCAACCACTCAGGCGCCAATCACTCAGGCGCCGGGCGCCGCCCTTAACGACGATTTAGCGCATTCTTGACCGCGAATTATTTTCCACCTGACCCGAACGTTACACCGTTCGAATAGTCTTCAGCCTCACACCCAAAACAAACACGGCGAAGTCGCTGGATTCGCAGGGGCGCATTCCGATCTCGGTCGAATGGACCGTCCCATACGGCAGAGGTTATTTCCATCTCGGCGTTCATAACCTGCCGCCCGACCGCGCGTCTGAATTGATGCGGGAGATGTCCGCCTACAGCCAAATTGGCGGGCAGCCGCGATCGCAAATGGGGTTGCGCGATCTGCTCGCGTGGATCAACGAGTTTCCGGAAACTCTCGTCATCCTGAACCACCCGCTCTGGGACATGGAATTCATCGGCGGGCAACAACACGCCGTGGCGCTGGGGAGTTTCCTCGGCGAACACAAGGCATGGGTTCACGCGCTCGAAATCAACGGCTTCCGACCCTGGCGCGAAAACAAAGCGGTCATGACGACGGCGAAAGATTTCGGCCTTTCAGTGGTGTCCGGAGGCGACCGTCACGGCTGCCGCTCCAACACCTTGCTCAACCTGACGCGCGCCGCGAACTTCGCCGAGTTCGTCGCCGAAGTTCGCGAGGACGGGCGCAGCGACGTTCTGCTGATGCCCGAATACCGCGAATCGCTCGTTCTACGCACATTGGAAGTGGTCGCCGACGTGCTGCGCCATTACCCGAGCCATCCGCAAGGCCAGTTCCTCTGGACCAACCGCGTCTTCATTGACCTCGAAGACAAAGGCGGGCGGCCGCTGTCGGATTACTGGAAGCGCGGCGGCCCCGTCTGGGTGCGCGCCGCGCTTTTGGGGTTGCGGGCGGTAGGAAGTCAGCGCATCAAACCGGCGCTGCGCATGGCGTTTTCGCGCGAGTCGTTAATGTCGCAGTGAGCGACACTCTGAAAGAATGAAAATCGCCCCCGGGTACGCGTCGCTTGGGAGCGCGCAGTCTCGGCGAAAGACCTATTGATCGGAATAAGACTCTCACGAACTGGAGGCGATGGCTCTCAGGTCTGGTTCCTATAAATTCGTCTTTCGCCGAGACTGCGCGCTGGAAGCGACGCGTACCCAGGGATTTTCCGAGGAGTGGAATCTATGAGAATTGAGCCGCGCGTCGCGTTCTTTCCCGATTCGTTCGCCGAGGTCAACGGCGTCGCGCACACGAGCCGGCAGTTTGTGGCTTTCGCCGAACGGCGCAATCTGCCCATGCTCTGCGTTCACGGCGGCGGGCGCACGGAGCGCGTCGAAGAACTGCGCGACCTGCTCGCGCGAGAGACGGGCAAACCGACCAAGTTGATGCGGCGCGGCGTTGACACTTCGCTGTTCTCTCCGGCCAAACGTCTGCGCAACGACGGCGCGTTCCTGATCGGATACGTCGGGCGGTTGACGCCGGAAAAGAACGTGCGCTCGCTGGTCGAATTGGAGCGGGGCCTGACAGGGGCCGGCGCGGGCGATTTCCGCTTCCTGATAGTGGGCTGCGGCAGCGAACGCGAGTGGCTGGAGCGACGGAAGCGGCGCGCCGAATTCACAGGCGTCTTGCGCGGCGAGGCGCTCGCCCGGGCATACGCAAACCTCGACCTGTTCGTCTTCCCCTCGCAGACCGACACGTTCGGCAACGTCGTGTTGGAGGCTCAGGCGTCAGGCGTTCCCTGTCTAGTCAGCTCGCGCGGCGGCCCGAAGTCCATCATTCGAACCGGGCGAACCGGGCGAACCGGGCGAACCGGGCGAACCGGGCGAACCGGCGCCGATAACGACGCCAGCGGCCTGGCGGCCGACACGCCGCGCGAGTTCCTGGAGGCGACGCTCGGTTTGATGTCGCAGCCCGAAAAGTTGAGTCGGATGCGGGAGGCGGCTCTTGCAAGGGCGCGCGAGTTTTCTTGGGACGGCGTCTTCGAGCAAGTCTATCAGACCTATGAAGATTGCCTGCGGCGGATAGCCGATGTCTCAACCGATTCGATCCTGTCGCCGCAGCGCGTGGCGATCACAGACGTCAATGCAGCGATCAGATAAGACTGAAGCCCCGTCCGTGACAGTGCCGGAGGCGCTCGCCGCTTGGGCGGGGCTGAATATTGAGATCGAGGCCGGTTATACGCTCTGCGCGACGCTCGGCGGTCTGGCGAGCGGTTTGATTGGCGCCATCTATCCGGCGCTGCGGGCGGCGGGACAGGACGCGGTCGAGGCGCTGAGCTACGAATGATCTCGCGCTTAAGCGGTCAGACAGAGATTTTGAGGCGGTTTCATTTTCCATTTTGCATATTACGTTTGTCAGTTGTCATTGCCGGAACCAGGCGGCGAGCGTCAATGACAAATGACAAACGTAATATGCAAAATGGAAAATGAAGAATGAGCCGGAGCGCGCGATCACTGTCGTGACGCGTCGCGCTCCGGCTCTTCAGTTATTTGAGTTAAGTCCCAAAGTCGTCATCAGCGTTTACCGCCGCCATGCGCCTGCCCGCCGCCTTGCCCGCCGCCTTGTCCGCCTGCCCTGCCGGCCTTAGAGGCGTATTGCTGCGGCTGTTGATCGAACTTCCGCTTGCACTCGTCCGAGCAGAAGTAGTAGTTCGTGCCTTGAAATTGGGACTTTGCGGTAGCCTTCTGGTCGTCCACCTGCATTCCACAAACAGGATCAGTTTGCATTGCCATTTTGTTTTCTCCTAGAGTTGAAAAGCCTGACGATGCTTCAAGCGCGCCAGGCGAAGTTGCGTGATTATTCGTCCCCAGCAATCATAGTCCGTGGCGTCACGGCCCGACTGTTATGGGATGATGACAAGAATCCCCCAGCGGTTTGTGGTCAGTGTATGCAAGCGCCATTGTTATCTATTTTCCGGTTCTTGCTTCGCGGCTCCACAGAATCTCTCTCCAAACCAGCCTCTCGGCCGCATCAGCCGGCTCCTCCAATTCCTTCAGGAGCGCGTCTCGTAGGCTCAGGCGCCGCTGCATCTCCGGTCCGACGTTCGCGTATCCGTATTGCCTGCCGTACGAGAGGAACAACTCATTGGTCTCTTGAACCACCTCTTTAACCATGCGCGCGCGCGCCGGGTCGCTCAAAATGTGGACCGCATGCGCCAATTCATGTCCGAGCACTTCAGCGTAACGTTCTTCCTTGCTGAGTCCTTGAAAGGGGATAAACCCCTCCGCGCCGGCTGTCGGCCCTACGTAAGCTCGGTCAATAGTCTCCGGGTAGAGCCTGATGATCGCCACGTGCCTCAAGCCTTCGGGGTCGAGTCGTTCAATGTGAAAGACGCCGGCGGTGTTGGAGATTGCTCGGCCCATGCCGCGCATTTCGATGTAGATGACGTGGCCGCTCCGCTCGAGTTTGTCCCACAAACCTCGCAGCGTCGGGTGCAGTGGCTGGCCTTCGAGGTCTTCTGCAAAGACGATGCGTTTGATCGCCTCCCAACGCCGCAAATCTTTGGCCGTGAGGCGATCTGTAATGATGTTCGTAGCGGCCGCGCTGTTCATGCGCGACGAATCTTGCGCATTGACAGCGCCCCCCGCCAGACCGAACAGCATCATCAATGCAATTATCCCGGCGACGCGTTCAATCCAAACCGGCAAGCCCTACTCTCCGAAACGGGGAGTACAGATCAGTACGTGACTTACTCTCGTTGTTCGGGACCGCCGGAATGGGCAGCAAAGCTTATGCCCGCTAAAGGCGCGCCGTCATAAGCTCTCTGCCCAACCTTCTTTTAATGAGCGCATCGGCCACACGCCTATCCAAGCGCGATGACACCGTCGTTGTTCAAAGCTCTTTCACTCCATGATCATATGTCCGAGCATTTCAATCGGTCGGTACGCTAGGGCGCCCAATTAGCGAAAACCTAGTCAGGGGCAGGGCTTTTATCCATGTCGAAGGAGCAAAAGGATTTAGGCTGAGCGCGCGCGGAGTTTGACGCCCCATCATTGTCACGGCTCGCAGTTTGCCAGAGGTTTGTGTCTGAATTTTGACGCTGAATTTCGGGAGGCGGTGTTGATTAGGAAGCTTAAGTCAGGCAAGTATCGGCTCTACTCGCGCAAGAAAGACCCGAAGACCGGCAAGCGCCGCAACCTGGGCACATTCGATACGCGCGAGCAGGCCGAGAAACATGAGCGCGCCGTGCAGTTTTTCAAGCGACACGGTTAGCCGCTGTGAAGTGGGGCGGACTTTAGTCCGCCCGGCTCATGGGCGGACTAAAGTCCGCCCCACTTTTTCGGAGGAGGAGTTAGACAATGCTTTATTCAATCAACAAAAGAAACATCGGATTGAAAAAGATCGGGGCTATATTGCTCGCGGTCATGTTTCTGATAACCATGATGGCGCCGGCCGCCGACGCGCAGTGGCGTAACCATGACCATCATCGTCCGAGCAAGACCAAAAACATTGCCGTCGGAACGGCCATTGGCGCGATAGGTGGCGCGTTGATTGGCGGGAGAAAAGGCGCGCTCATCGGCGCAGGCGCAGGCTTCGGCACAGGCTATGGCGTTTACAAGTACAAGAAGCACAAATACAAAAAGCAATACTACTAAATCAGGCCACACAACATTGGGACGCCGGTACAGTACCGCGCGCGACTGCTGCGCGGCCGTCTCATCAGTAGGCCGCTTGCTTACGCGCGCGGTACTGTACCGATCTTGCGTGGTTCGATTTAGATCGGTTTTCAATCGTGTATACGGGATCAGCAAGTGATGTTCGAAACAAAGAACGCGTCAATAGAACGCGGATGACACATATAGAGCGGATTGACGCCGATCTTTTCTGGCTTTATCCGCGATGATCCGCCGCATCTGCGTCATCCGCGTTCTATTAACCCGTAAACCGATGTGAAAACTGCTCTATTACCAGTAATTGGCGATAGTCGCGTCTGATCAGGGGAATGTGAAATGCGAGTAAAGTTGGTCTCAACTCTGATTTGCCTGGCGTTGTTTTGCCCCGGCTGCGGATCGCCGCCGCCGAGGCGCGGCGAAGGCGAGATAGGAGCCGCGCGGGGGGAAAATGGGCAACCTGTGCAATTCCGAGTCGAGATGGTCGCCTCCAATCTGGAGGTCCCGTGGGCCATCGCCTTCACCTCCGACGGACGCGTCTTCGTCACCGAACGCCCCGGGCGTGTGCGTGTGATTGAACAGGGCAGGCTGCGTCCCGAGCCGGTGGCGACGATTCGTGAGGTCGCGTCGGCCGAGGAGAGCGGCTTGATGGATTTGACGCTGCACCCGCAATTCGAGAGCAATCATTACCTCTATCTGGCTTACGCCTATCGCGGCGACGGTCAGCGCGTGCGCGTCGTGCGATTCCGCGAGACTGCGGGCGCGCTCGCCGAGCCGCTGGTCATCATCGAGAACATCCCGGCGGCGCGTTACCACGCGGGGACGCGAACGCGGTTCGGCCCCGACGGCAAGCTCTACATCACGACGGGCGACGCGACCCAACGGGAGTTGGCGCAGCGGCTGGATTCACTTGCCGGCAAGACGCTGCGCCTCGACGACGACGGAGGCGTCCCACCGGACAACCCCTTCGTCGGGCGGCCGAACGCGCGCCCCGAGATTTGGTCTTACGGCCATCGCAACGCGCAGGGCGTCGCCTGGCAGCCCGGTACGGACGCGCAGTTCCAGACCGAGCATGGGCCTTCGGGCTTCGACGGCCCACGCGGCGGCGACGAAGTCAACGTCGTCGAGCGCGGCAAGAACTACGGTTGGCCGGTGATTCATCATACAGAAACGAAAGAGGGCATGGTCGCGCCGTTGCTCGAATACACTCCTGCGGTCGCCCCCGCGAGCGCGCTCTTCTATCGCGGCGCGGCGTTCCCGCAATTTCGCGGCGATTTCTTCTTCGGCAATCTGAGGGGCGAGCGCATAATCCGCGTAAAGCTCGACGGCCGGCGCGTTGTACATCAGGAGTCATTATTGCAAGGCCGGTATGGGCGCATCCGCGAAATGGCCGAAGGGCCTGACGGCGCGATCTACTTCTCGACCTCTAACCGCGATGGTAGAGGCAATCCCGCAGCCAATGATGACCGCATCCTGCGGCTCGTCCCGGTGAAAGGAGGGAACCAATGAACGGAGATCCTGAAACTACTCCTCCGGAGCCGGATTACCCGGTCCCGCAGCCAGAGCAGCCTGTCCCACGCCCGCCCGATTACCCTGTGCCGAAGCCGGGCGACCTGCCTGATTATCCCGTGCCGGAGCCTGAAAAGCCTCCGCCAGGCCCCGATGAGCCGTGGCTCCGTCCGACGCCCAATACCAGGTTTCAAATGTATGAAGACTGTTAGCCACAGAGGTCACAGAGAACACAGAGGGAATTTAGTGATTTCTCTGTGTTCTCTGTGACCTCTGTGGCTATTCATCCATATGGAACAAAAAGGCGGCTCCGGGCTTCCGGAGCCGCCGATTCAGTCAAGGAGTGAAAGTGAAATTGGAGGCTAGAATTATGATTGCAATTCCTTGCCAGGTTTGAATCGAATGGTTTTACCCTCAGGAATGGCCACTTGCGTGCCGGTGCGCGGATTGCGGCCTATGCCGCGCTTGCGCGGCTTAACCACGAAAACGCCGAACCCGCGAAGCTCGATGCGCTCTCCGCGTTTCATAGCCTCTTTCATAGCTTCAAAAAGAGCTTCGACGGCGACTTCGGCCTTCATTTTCGGAACGCCGGTTTTTTCCGCGACGTTGTTAATGATGTCAAGTTTGATCACAAATCCCCCTGTACAGAAAACGTCTATTCGATTTTGCGTCTGTTTGTATTTTATGAAGTTTGCAAAAAAGCAGGGCGAATTATAGGAACGGCCTTCATGGGTGTCAAGCTCGCAAATCAGAAACGCGATGCGGTATCCGTTTGACGGGTCAGAGGATATCAGCGAAGGCCTTCTTCGTCCTTTGAAACCACCAGTAGCCGAAGACGAAACAAACCAGCGCGAAGGCCGTCGTCACGCCCAGCCCCCGCCAATCCGGCGCCCTTCCCTCCAGTAATATTCGGCGGTAACTGCGGACGAGCGGCGCCATAGGGTTCAGATTGACCACCCACTGATACTTTGGCGGGATGATGTTTTCAGGATAAAAGATCGGCGTCAGATACATCCAGGTGGTCAGGGTGAGTTGGTTGATCTGCGGCATATCGCGGATGAAAACGCCGAAGCTAGCCATCAACCATCCCAGGCCGGCGGTCACGAGGAATTGCGGCACAAGCAGCAACGGCAGCAGCAGCGCGGTCGGCCGAATCGTGTGTTCGAGAAGTAGAGTCCCGGCCAGCAACACGACCGTGCCGATCAGTTGCTGCGCAATGCCCGAAAGAGCCAGGTTGACGGGCAACGCTTCGGTCGGGAAGACGACCCGTTTGACGAGATTGACGTTATCGATCAACGAGGTGGTCAGCGCTGGACGCCCTCGCTGAAAGCGATCCACGGCAACAGGCCGCAAAACAGGTATACCGCGAAGCTCAAATGGCCTCCCTGGGCGCCGAAGCGTACGCCGAAAATTCCCGAGAAGATCGTCGTGAAGATGATGATCATCACGGCCGGCGTGATGATCGCCCAGGCGGGACCGATGATGGAGCCTTTGTACCGACTGCTGAGGTCGCGCCGCACCATCGAACGCACGAGGCCGCGATGCTCGCCGAGGAGCGCCGCAGCGGGCCGCCAGAGAGGAATTTTTGCGCTGGACTGATAGTTCATAGGATCGAGGATCGAGGATCGAGGATCGAGGATCGAGGATCGAGGATCGAGGATCGAGGATCGAGGATCGAGGATCGAGGATCGAGGATCGAGGATCGAGGATCGAGGATCGAGGATCGAGGTTTTCGCCTTGGGAGATTCCTCAGCATAGAGCGGGTAAGATCTGGAATCGGCCGGAGCGGGTCTGCCCGCAGGGATTTTGACGCCGGCGAGCCGCGCGAGCAATTCTTCATACCGATCCGTGATCCGTTCCCAGTTGTAGCGCTCGATCACGCGCGTCATCGCGCGATGTCGGTATTCGCCGATGATCGTGGGGTCGTCGATGACGCGCTGCAAACAGACGGTCAGATCCTCAGCCGATTTATAGATGACGCCGGCGTCGCCGACGACTTCCATATTTTCAGGGGTGGCGAGCGTGAGCGCGCAATTGCCTGCGCCCATCGCTTCGATCAGCGCCGGGTGCGCGCCTCCGACCTCCGTGGCATGCACATAGCAGTAAGCGTTCTGCTGCAACGTTCGGTAGTCTTCGCCGAAGACAAACCCCAGGAATTTGACTCGATGATCTTTCGCGCTCTTCAACCGCGCGATGTAGTCCTCGGCGTAAGGAGCGTCGCCTACAATCACCAGAGGCTGGTCGGTCTTCACCCGGCCGTACGCCTCAATCACCAGGTGCGCGTTGTTCTCAGGCTCCAGGCGGCTGACGTAAAGCGTGTAGCGGTTGGGCTGCAAGCCGAACTTGAGCAGTCTTTCAGGGTCGGCGCGGCGAGCAACCTCGGCCCCGTAAGCGATCATCTCCGACTCTTTCTTGTAGCGCGTCGCGTAGTATTCCTGAATGACCTGCGCGTCGGTCACGATGGCCGTCGGCAGGAAGGTCGAAAGCCATTCGGAGATCAGGTAGTACTGTCGCCCGATCCAGTTCCACTTCTTGCGCTTGCGCTCCAACCCGTCGACGTTGACCAGGGTCGGCGTTCCGAACAGGCGCGGGATGAAAGCGAAGACGCTGTTCGCCGCGTTGCAGATCAGAATGGCGTCGTAACGGCGCGGCGTCGCATGCAGAACTGAAAGAAAGGTATGAATGACAGTGTCGAAATATTTATGGCGGATGGTCGGAAGAATCACCAGATTTACGCCGTTGTACGTGGGAGCGCTGGTGGTCGAGTAATGTTTGCGCCCGTAGACCGTTATCTCGTGTCCTCTGGCCGCCAGCCTTGTCCCGAGTTGCTCTGCGAATGTTTCAAATCCGCCGTAGTTCGCCGGAATTCCTCGAGTCCCCAAAATGGCTATTTTCATAAGAGTGATATTCGGTTTCGTATATCTATTCCGGTGGTCAGGAAACGAAAATCGCGTGCGACGCTGTGGGGCGGCGCAAAAGTATACTTGCGCAAACTGGAATTGCCCATCCCAAATTCGCTGATTTTCAAGGCCTTTCCCGCAGTATTTGATATTGAAGCCGCTTGAATGGACTTTTTTTGTCGCGCCTTTTAATTTTTCGAGCTACAAATTAGAAACCAGCGGCATAATACATGCTTCCCTTTTTAATCCCTCTTATCCCCAACCCCCTTTGGTAGCCAACTTGCATCTTCTAGATGTCCCCCTCTTTCAACTAGAGATCTAGTTACAGCGCCGCGCGCGATAGTGGGACAGACTTCAGTCAGTCCGTCCACAATTCACGCGACGGACAGACTGAAGTCTGTCCAATTATCGCGCGCGGCGCTGTACAAGAACGAGGAGACTAGAGACATATGCGAATGGCAGTCTGTTTCTTGGTGTTCAACTTGTTCGCGTCCGGTTTGAACATTGCCAAAGCTGGCGCCTCCCCCCCCACGCCAATCACTTCCGGCGGTTTCATCGAATACAGCCCAATCTACACTAAAGAGATCGAATCAACCTTATATGAAGCGATCAGCAGCCGTCTCGGCTTACCTTACCGTTGGGCGGGGACTGACGATAACGGTTACGACTGTTCGGGCTTTGTATGGAGAGTCTTTCGGGAAGCGGGAGTCGATTTCGATCGAGCCTCCACGCGCAACCTCTGGCAGAAGTTGCCTGAAGCCAGCCAGGAAGAGCCTACGCGCTTCGGCACGCTGGTATTCTTCCAAGGATTGGACCACGTCGGCATCATGCGTGACGCAGATTCGTTTTACCACGCCTCGACCTCAGGGGGCGTTATGCTGTCGTACTTCGATAAATCCGATAAATATTGGAGAAGCCGGATAATCGGCTACAGGCGCATCTTCGCGCCAGTCCGAAGAAGAGCGGCGCCGGGAAGAAAATGAGTCGGCGGCCACAGCGCGTCCGGCGAAAACACCGGGCGCGCCCGAAGCCCGCGCCGAAAACGTTATTTAGATTGCGAAATGAAGCCCGGGGAATGAGCCTTCTTCTCCTGCGAATCCCAAACGATGATGATCTTTTCAATGTTGACGTAAGCCGTCACACCGTCTTTTTCCAGGTGAAGGACGTTGCCTTCGACCTTGGTCGCTTTACCGCTTACCGTAATCCCCTCGCAACAAACCTCGACTTCTTTGCCCAGGCGGTTCTCAAGAAAATTTCTCACAGCCATTATTCCTCCGTAAATTGGGTTTCAACGAGGCCCAGATTTTACCCTATCGATTTGCCGATGCGAAACTTGATGACGGCTTGAGGATTGGGGCAAGATACCGCCAGGCTCTTATGTGGCAAAGACGTTCGACACAGTGGCTGTTCATTTTCGGCGCGTGGACGCTGCCCGGACTCTATTTCGCCATTCAGGTCTACCTGCAACATGCCTACGAATCCCGCCCGATCACTCTGACTCAGGCGCTGCTGCGCGGTGTCGTCTTCTGGCTCCTGTGGGTCGTCTCTTCTCCGTTGATTCTGTGGCTGGCCCGCACGTTCCCGATCCCGCGCAGGGAATGGATGGACGGACTGCTCTTTCATATGCCCGCCGGATTCATCTTCTCATTCGCCCACCTGCTCCTTTACGTGGTCATTTCGTCGCGGCTGAGCAGGGGCGTGTGGCCTGATTCGGTCTCGGCGCTGCTCGCCGAATTTCAACCCGTCTTCCTCTCGAGCTTCGCATGGTGGAGCCTGATCTACTGGACGATCCTCCTCGCGAGCTACGCTTTCGATTATTACCACCGCTACCAGGAGGGCCAGCTAAGGGCCTCGAAGTTGGAAACGGAGTTGGCGCAATCGCAGCTCGCGGCGCTGAAGATGCAATTACACCCGCATTTTCTCTTCAACACGCTCCATTCGATCTCGGCGTTGATGCGCGAGGACGTGGAGGCCGCCGACCAGATGATCGCCCGCCTGGGAGAATTTCTCCGAATGACCTTGCGAAATTCCGGCGAGCAGGAGACGACCTTGGAGCAGGAGTTGAAGTTCCTGGAATGCTACCTGGAGATCGAGAGGCTGCGTTTTCAAGACCGCCTGACGACGCGGATAGAAGCCGAGCCGGACGCGATGGACGCCCGCGTGCCGAACCTGTTTCTGCAACCGATAGTCGAAAACGCCATCCGGCACGGCGTCGCCCGGCAAACGAGCGAGGGCGTGGTTGCGATCAGCGCGCGCCGCGCGCCGGGCGAGCGCCTGCGCGTCGAAGTGCGCGACAACGGCCCCGGATTGGCGCCGAAAAACGGCGTGGCCGACGGCGTCGGACTCGCCAACACGCGATCACGTTTGCAGCGGCTTTACGGCGACGACCATAATTTCGGAATGACGAACGCGGCGGAAGGCGGACTGGTCGTAACACTGGAAATTCCTTTTCACAATGAAAATCTCATCCACCAAGCCACACGAAGAGACACTAAGGATTGATTTCATCTTCGTGATCCTATGTGTGGCTTTGTGGATGATTTTCTGAGGAACACAATGACCGATTCCAAACCGCTTCGAGTCCTGATCGTCGACGACGAGCCGTTGGCGCGCAAACGCCTGCGCGAATTGCTCAAGGCCGATTCCGAAATCGTCATCGTCGGCGAATGCGTGAACGGCGCCGAAACCCTGGCGGCCGCGCGCGAACTCGCGCCGGAACTGATCTTTCTGGACGTGCAGATGCCGGGAATGGACGGCCTGGCCGTTTCCGAAGCGCTGAACGAGAGGGGAAGTCCGCTATTCATCTTCGTCACGGCTTATGAGCAGTACGCCGTACAAGCCTTCGACGCGCAGGCCGTAGATTATCTGCTCAAGCCGTTCGACCGCGCGCGGTTCGCGCGGGCTTTGCGGCGGGCGAAAGAGCGGCTTCGGGAAAAAGACCGCGACGACGTGAACCGGCGGATCCTCGGCCTGCTCTCAGAAATCAAGGACAGGCCGCAATACCTCGACCGTCTGGTAATCAAAAACAACGACCGGGTCTTCGTGCTCAAGACCGACGAGATTGACTGGATCGAGGCCGAGGGCAATTACGTCCGCATTCACTTCGGAAAACAGTCGTCGCTGATGCGCGAAACTCTCACCCGCCTCGCCGCGCAGCTCGACCCTCGCAAATTCCCACGCATCCACCGTTCGCGGATGGTCAACATCGATCGCATTCAGGAGTTGCAGCCGTGGTCGCATCGCGACTGGCGGATCATTCTCCGCAGCGGCGCCGAGCTGCGCCTGAGCCGTAATTACCGCGACTGGCTACACCAACTCCTGGGAAAGCTGTAGAAAGCTAAGCGCGTGCGCAACATAAAAGGAATATGGACAGGATGAATAGGATTTCCCAGGATGTTCAAAATGATCGCTCTTCAGCCATTCTTCGGCCAATCCTGAAAAATCATGTTCAGTACTCTGTAAATTAAGTTTTTTGGTATTATTCAAGCCCGCGGAGCGGGCGGCAGAGTAAAGCCTGGGGTGGAGCCGAAGGCGGAACCCCAGGTCAGGTTCGGAGCGCCATCAAGCCCGTGAAACGGGCGGCAGCACTTAGTTATCGCTGTATTCAGCCTGTCTATGCCGAATTATTTTTGCTCCGGCGATAAGTTCCTGGCCCCTGTCCGTTCCACTTTTTAAACGCCTTACTGAAGGCGGCCTCACTTTCGTACCCGACGAGTGAGGCGACCTCGGCGGTCGTCAGCCTGCCTTCTCGGAGCATCTCAATGGCTTTGTGCATGCGCCAGCGCGACAGATATCGAAGCGGCGGTTCACCGACGAGTTCGGTAAACCGGTTAGCGAACGCCGAGCGCGACATCCCGGAAAGGGTCGCCAATCGCTCGACAGTCCACTGGCTCTGCGGCGTCCGGTGGATATTGGCGATCGCTTCGCTGATCTGCGGATCAGATGCCGCGGCGAACCAGTTCGGCCGCTCGCCGGAGGCCGCGTTCGCATATGCCCGAACCGCCTGAATAAATAGGATGTCCGAGAGCCTGGTAATGATCGGCTCGGCGCCGGGTTTGCGCAAAGCCGCTTCGGTGATGATGAGATCTAGAGTCGTTCCGAACCAGTCGACTACTTTGCTATCTCCTCCGGTCTTTCCAGGCGTCGCCGAAAAATGAAGGAAGGGCGGCAAAACTTTCAGCAGCGGATGGCTCTCGTGGTTTTCGAAGAAAAACGTCCCGCCGATAAAATTCGTGATTTCGCCGCTGCCCTCGACCTTATATTTCCCGTCCGGTCCGGGAGGGTTGCGCCGCAGCCATTCCTGAAGGTCTATGACTTCCGACCGCGGCGAATCCGAGACTTTACACGCGCATTGTTTCGTTATGATGATGAAATCGCCGGCCTTCAGGCGGCGGCGGATATTCAACTCCTCAATTACAAGAAAGGCCGACCCTTTGACCAGAATGAAAAAAGGCGCGCCGATCTCTTTCGCAATATAAAGCCCCCACGGCGCGCCGATCTCGACCGGGCAATAGACCGTGCTGCGGACACGAACGCTGTTCAAGACTTCGGTTAAAGCATCCATTGCAAATTCAAATTGGACGATCTGACATAAAATCGAGCGAATCTCACATAGAAACTCCGCCCACGCGATTATATTCTCCCCTTCGTTGGTCAACAAAATAGTAACGGAGTCGTTCATGTCGCAGTGAGCGACGCGGGAGAAACAATGAAGATCAACCACGAAGAAACGAAGAGTACGAAGATTTTTTCTGTTCTTTCTTCGTCTTCTTCGTTTCTTCGTGGTTGATCTTCGGAGGAGCAAAGATATGTCAATTGTGATTACAACGCCGACAGGGAACATCGGTAAACACACTTTACGACAACTTCTGAAGGCCGGAGCTGACGTCTCCGTCATCGTTCGCCAACCTGAAAAACTCTCCGATTCCATACGCGGCCGGGTCAAAGTCCATCAAGGATCGCTGACGGACTCGGATTTGGTGACGAAAGCATTCCAGGGAGCCAAGGCCGCGCTCTGGGTAACGCCGCCCAGTCTCACGCATCCGGATGTCGCCGCTTACCACAGCGAACTGGGCGCTGTGGCCGCGAAGGCGATCAAGGAAAGCCAAATTCCTTATGTCGTCAATGTTTCGAGCACAGGCGCGCATCTGGAAAACGCCGGCCCTATCTCCGGCCTCGCCGACATCGAGCGCCAGATGAACGCGGTTGCGGAAAATATCGTCCATCTGCGCCCCGGCTTCTTTATGGAAAATTTTCTCCAGCAGATCGAGCCGATCAAGAACGACGGCGCAATCTACGAGCCTCTGCCGGGCGACATACCGTACCCAATCGTTGCGACCAAGGACATCGGCGCCGTCGCGGCGCGATTGTTACTCGAAACGAACTGGAGAGGGCGTCAGGTTCGCGGCTTGCACGGGCCGGCCGACCTGACTTTCGCTGAGGCGACGAAAATCTTGAGCGATTCGATCGGCAGACCGGTGAAGTATTTTCAGATCACGCCGGATCAAGCCTATCAAGCGTTTCTCGGCATGGGGGCCAGCCCCGGATTCGCGAAGGCGCTCGTGGAAATGTATCAGGCTCTCTCAAAGCCGAACGCCATTGCGGAATCGCGGACGCCGGAGACGACCACACCGACGGCGCTGCGAGAGTGGAGCGACGAGGTTTTCCGCCCACGGTTCGCCGGTCAATAGGCGAACGCAGATAAACTGTGTGACGATCGGAGGCCCAAGATGTTTGACAGATTACTCTTCGCTTTGACGCTTTTCTCGGCGCTCGGCTGCGGGCTGGTGGCCGGCGTCTTCTTCGCTTTTTCGTCCTTCGTAATGAATGCCCTCGCCCGCCTCCCGGCGGCGCAGGGCATCGCCGCCATGCAATCCATCAACGTCGTCGTTATCAATCCATTGTTTATGACGGCGTTTCTCGGAACGGCCGCGGCTTGCGTTCTTCTGGCTTTCACTTCGGTGTTAAGGTTCCGCGAACCCGGCGCGGCATACCTTCTCGCCGGCAGCCTGCTCTATCTCTTCGGCGTCATCCTGGTGACGATGGTGTTCAACGTGCCGCGGAACGACGCGTTGGCGGCCGTCGCCCCCGCGAGCCCCGAAGGCGCCAGCTTGTGGACCAATTACCTCGGCAGTTGGACGGCCTGGAACCATGTGCGGACGGCCGCGTCCTTTGCGGCCGCAGCGTTGTTGACAATTGCGATAGTGTTGAACAGGCTAATGGTGTTTGAAAAATAACAGCAAAAACAATGTAGGGGCGCGTATTCCGCGCCCGATCGCCTCGATCACGGACCCGGGCGGGGAATACCCGCCCCTACGCTGTTATCGCATTTATTTCTCGAAGACCATAAATCTGCCCCGCATTCGCCGAAGCCGCTGCGACACCCCATTCGACCAACTCATCACTCGATCCTTACCTCTCATCACATAATTCTTCGCCGCCTCGCGCATCCCGCCTAAGATCGCCTGCGCCTTATCACACATCATCGACAGGGGAGAAAAAAGTATGTCAAAGCTGCTCGCCACCAAGCCGCTCGATCAACTGCTCGCCGAAACTCGTTCGGAAGGCTCGCACGGCCTGGTCCGCGCGCTGGGACCGTATAACCTGATTTCGTTGGGAATCGGGGCGATCATCGGCGCGGGCATCTTCGTCTTGACGGGCACGGCGGCTGCGCAATTCGCCGGTCCGGCGATTACGCTCTCGTTCGTGATTGTTGGGATCGGCTGCGCGTTCGCCGGCCTTTGTTACGCCGAATTCGCCGCGATGATTCCGATTTCTGGTTCGGCGTACACTTACGGTTATGCGACGCTCGGCGAAATCTTCGCCTGGATCATAGGATGGGACCTTGTGCTGGAATACGCCTTCGGCGCAGCCACAGTGGCTTCGGGATGGAGCGGCACGCTCGTCAGTTTGCTGCAGGATTTCGGCGTCAACTTGCCGCCGCAAATAATCGGAACGCCCGGAAGCGAGTTTGTCTTTTTTCAAGGCCGATGGTCGCCGCTGGCTACTGTTTTGCCCGCGATCAACGCGGCGGGAATCGGTCTCTCAGGGTTGCCACGCGCGACCGCTCTATTCAATGTGCCAGCCTTCGTTTCGATCCTGATCGTCACAACCATTCTGGTCATCGGAGTCAAAGAGTCGGCGCGATTCAACACCGTCGCGGTCTTCATCAAGGTCGCCACGATCGTCATTTTCATCGCCATCGCCGGCGTGTATCTTTGGCAAAACCCCGGCGTGTTCACGAACAACTGGCGCGAGTTCATACCCGAAAATAAAGGCGGCTTCGGACAGTTCGGGTGGTCGGGCATAGCGCGCGGCGCCTCGGTGATCTTCTTCGCCTACATCGGCTTCGACGCCGTCACGACCGCCGCTCAGGAGGCCAAGAATCCACAGCGCGACATGCCTATCGGCCTTCTGGGTTCGCTCGCCATCTGCACAATTCTTTTTCTGGTTGTTTCGGCTGTGTTGACCGGAGTCATGCACTATTCGCAATTGAACGTGGCCGCCCCCGTCGCCCTGGCGATTGGCGCGACTGGAGTGAAGTGGGGGAGCCTGATAGTCAACCTGGGAAGCCTGGCCGGGCTGAGCACTGTCATGCTGGTGATGCTGCTGGGGCAATCGCGAATCTTTTACGCGATGTCGCGCGACGGGCTGTTACCGCCATGGGCGGGCGCGATCCATCCGCGATTCCGCACGCCGTGGATTTCATCAATCGTGGTCGGATTGCTGGTCGCGATCTTTTCAGGGCTCTTTCCGATCAGCGTACTCGGTCAACTGGTCAACATCGGCACCCTGCTGGCGTTCGTTATCGTTTGCGCGGGGGTTTGGGTATTGCGTACTAAACGCCCTGATATGAACAGGCCCTTCAAAACCCCGTGGGTTCCGTTCACGCCGCTGATGGGCATACTGATTTCGCTGTCACTGATGGCGAGTCTGCCGCTCGACACCTGGATTCGTCTGATTGTGTGGCTACTCGTCGGATTCGTGATCTATTTCGGTTACAGCCGCAAGCATAGCCGATTGCGGGCAGGCGAAAAAACTTCGGCCATTACAACCGCTGACTGAATCAATTTTTTTGACCTGTGAAAGCGGACCAAGAGGGGAAGTAAAAAAGACGAGAAGGGCAAAAAAGACTTATTATCTTTTTTGACCTTCTTGTTTGACCACGATGCTCAGCCGTTCGTAAAACCACTTGCACAGGTTGAATTTTCGTAACCGCTCAGCCCTCTTCGTCCCGTAGGGACGGTTTGATTTTAGGCAGGTCATTTATGGCCTGCATGCGATGGCAAACGATCCCCGCGTCGCGTAGCGACGGTTGAATCCACTGTAATAATGGATTCAACCGTCGCTATGCGACGCTGAAAATTCTTCACGTCGAATGCAGGCGTTGAAACGCCCGCCTAAAATCAAACCGTCCCTACGGGACGAAGAGAATCTGACTTGGGCCACTTTTCTCATCAGGAAGGCCATGCTAGCATTCTGCCCTCCCTCTATTTCCATCCATTTACGCTTCGGATGGAATCCCCCTACTAGCGGATATAATCCCCCACTATCTGACTATTTAGTTGGGAGATTATGATGGATCGAACCCGAGAGACGCCTTTCATTGAACAGCCTTGGTATGCGCGTCGCAAACGCCTGCTCTGGATCGGATTCAGCGTTTTATCGTTACTCGCCTTACTAACTCTCTCTGGCCTGATATACGTCCGCACCGGCAGGCTCAATCGTTACATCTCCGGCCAGGTAGTCGAGGCGCTCGGCGCCTATGGGCTGCGCGTCGAGATTGGGAATTTCAACATCTCCTGGGGATTCCAGACGGCGAAGATCGGCGATATCAAGATCTACAATCAACAAACCGGGCAATTGATTGCGACGGTCGACCGGGCCGAAATGAAAGTCCAGATCCGCGAACCGTTCGCATTGCAGTTGCGTCGCGAGGTCATCTTTAAGCGCCTGGAGTTGACGAATCTGAATTTGCGAATCGACGTCGACGAGCAGGGTCGCTCAAATCTGCGGGGACTTCATCAGGCGCCTCCTCAGGCTCCCAGCCGCCTCGGCTTCGATTTTTCAAGTCTCATTGTTGCCCTTAGTGGTGGCAAGGCGCACATCAATGATCGATCCCGAAAAATCGAGGGGGACCTGGGAAATTTAGAGCTCAATGCGCAACCACTGCCGGAAGGAGAGACGGTCAGGGGGCGCCTGACCACTCGCGGTGGTCGGCTTAGTTATGAGGGGAGGGAGATTTCGTTGGAGGGGTTGGACCTTCTCGCAACGGGCGGACCGTCCGGCGCGCAGATCGAGCAGTTTGCGCTTCGAACTCCTGTCATGCAGGCCTCGGCCTCAGGCCGGATCGACGAATGGAAGGCGCCGCGATACAACTTTGACCTTCATTCACAAGTAGCGCTCGAGGAGATTGAAAGAATTTTGGAGCCGCAAGCCGGTCTGCGGGGCGCGGCGACGGTCGATGCGAAGATTGAAGGAGTGGAGAAGGCCTACAAAATCAACGTCAAGCTGAGCTCGGACGATCTGGCCGCGTACGACGCCCGCATCAAGGGCGTCTCGGGTGAGGGACAGGTTGAGGGCGAAGGGCGCCGTTACAAGGTCGCCGCTGACTTGAGCTCGAACGAAATCGTCGCGTCAGGGGCCCAGATTCGCGGGGTAAAGATCGAGGGGATTAAGGCCGAGGACGACGGCGTTAAGATCGGTTTTGAAACCCGGCGAGCCTACGCCCAAACGGCCGTCGGGCAGGGCGCCAGGTTAATTGATTTATCGGCGGTCGCAATCCGCGGCGAATCTTCAAGGGACCGCATTCGCGCAAGCGCTCCACAAGCGACGGTGGACAAGATCGAACTTGCGCAAGGGCGGATTTCGGGAATCAGCCTGAAAACTATCGACGCCGAACTCGAACATGGACGTTATCGAGCGACTGGGAGATTGGCCGTCAAGGACGGCGTCGTCAGCGGCGCGTCGGTCGGGCCGATCGAGGGGGACCTGGTTGCTGATCAGGGGTCCGTTTCGTTGAACCAATTCAAGGCTTCGCTCTTAGGCGGAAACGCGTCGGGCGATGTCGCAATAAATCTCGAACGCGGCGGCGATTCCCGCTTAAAGGCGACTTTCGACAATCTCAAGACCGACGACGTTTTCGCGGTCGCCTCGACCAACCGCACGCCACTGGCCGGATCACTCAGCGGGGCCGCCGAGATGAGCTGGCCGGAAATTGACTTTATGGCCGCGAGCGGCGCCATCAACGTCCACTTGAAGGCCGAGACGACCCAAACCGTCGATGCCATTCCCGTGACCGGCGACGTGAGTCTTCGAGCGCGCGGCGGAGTGTTTGACGTCGAACAATTCCTGCTCAACACAGACGCATCTCAGGTCAAGGCTACGGGCGCCTTTTCACGGGACGGAACCTCCGATCTTCGTTTTTCGCTCACCTCTAAAAACGCCGAGCAATTGCAAACCATCGCCTATTCGATCGAAGAGGTCCGGAAATCGGTCGAAGCCTTCGAGCCGCAAATTCTCGGCGATTTCAAATTCGAAGGCCGACTGCAAGGCCCACTCAAGGACCCGACGCTCGAAGGGGATCTCAATGCGTCGAATGTATTGCTTCACGACGAAACGCTCGGCGTAATCAGCGGCCATCTGTTGTTCTCTCCCACAGAGGTGAAATTCGAGAACGGGGCGCTTGTGGCCGCCCAGGGGGGCTCTGCGAAATTCACTTACTCGGCGCCGCGAGACGCGCGGGCCGCCGAAGGGCGTCTGGACGCCACGGTCGAACGCATCTCGGGCGACACTGTGATCGCAGCCGCCGGGCTGCCAATCGGACAGAAGTTTTTTTCCGGGGATATATCGGGCGAAGCCCATTTGACGGGGTTGCCGGGCGCTCCGAAAGGAACGGCGACAATCAACCTGATCAACGGGACGATTGGCGGACAGACCGCTGAATTGGCCGCCGCCAGCCTGGTGTTTGACGGAAATACCATGCGACTCCATCGCGCCGAGGTACGCCTGCCGCAAGGAAGGCTTACGGCGGACGGCGACATGGATCTAAACAGTTATGCCTTTCAGATGAAGGGACGCGTCGAGAATCTCGATTTGGCCGCCCTCGCCAACGCCGCCGAGGCCGCCAATCTGTCGGTGACCGGTACTGTCAACGCCGACATTCAGGCGAGCGGCAACGCCAAGGACATCGAACAGCTTAATCTCCAAAGCGCCGCCCAGGGGCAAAATGTGACGATCAACGGACGGCAGGCGGGCCAGTTGAGCCTGACGGCGCGAACCGGTCAAAATGGCCGCCTTGACGTCGATCTGATCACTGGGATTGCGGGTAAACCCCAATCGGCGCATGGTTCAATAGAACTGCGAAAACCGGGCCGCCCCGTCGAAGTCAGCGCCGACCTGACGGACATGGACCTGGCGCCGCTGCTGGCAGTGTTCGCGCCTAACCTCTCTTCCTCCGTTGTGGGAAATATCGGCGGCAAGCTCCGAGGCGCCGGGCCGACGGTCAATGACAAAGGCGAAGCGACAATCAACGGGTTGAAAGGAAGTCTTTCGCTGGCCTCCATTTCGCTCGAAGTCTCAAGGCGCAAGGTGACGATCCAAACGCCGCTGACAGTCGCGATGAACGGACCGGAGCTAACGCTCGAACGCACGCGCATTACCGGCGACGGGCTTGATCTCAATCTGGGCGGAACTCTGGGAATAAGCGAAGAGGCAAAGCTTAATTTTGCAGTCAACGGGACGGCGGACCTGGAAGCGATCGGACGATTGAATCCCGATTATTTTATGGGCGGCAAGGCGACGGTGGATGTTCGATTGACGGGACCGGCGAGCGCGCCCCAACTCGGGGGCGAGATTCGTTTAGATGAAGTGTCGTTATCAACAATCGATCTGCAATACAACCTGGAACATGGCGACGGGCGGATTGTCATGGCTGGGGATAAGGTCATGCTCGAAAATTTCACCGCCATCGCGAACGACGGAATGCTCAAAGCGAAGGGGGTCCTCACTCTCGATCGACTCCAGCCCAAAGAATGGCGATTGGATGCCTCTACCACCTATACGATCGTCTATTACCAGGGCGCCCTGATCACGCTCTACGGCGACGTCACACTGAGGGGCAATCCTCAGGAGCAATCCCTTACTGGTTCGATTACGGTCCCGCAAGCGGAGTATGTGAGCAATTTCGATTTAGAGCGATTGACGTCCTCCGGAGGGAGTTTGAGCTTCGACTCGGGATTCGGGGGAGGCGGATATTCGCTGCCGCGCACGAATCTGGACATCAAGGTTGAAGCCAACGATTCGCTCCTGATCCGAAACGAGCAGGTCAATACGGTCGGGTCGGCCTCGCTCACAATCGCCGGTTCGCTGACCGACCCTTATGTCATAGGGCGAGTAACTTTCGAAGGCGGCACGATAAAATTCCGTTCTCAACGCTATGAAATCACGGCCGGGACGATCGATTTTCCGCCCGGCCCGGTCATCTCGCCCCAGGTCAATTTTCTGGCCGAGGGTGATGTTAGCGGATATCACGTGTATGTCGGCCTGACGGGGCCGGTCGACGACATGGACGTGACAATGCGGTCCGAGCCGGAATTGCCGCGGTCGGAAGTGATCTCTCTGGTCACGACCGGACGCGCCGACTCGGATACGCTCGGGAGCGAAGATCTGGTTCGGTCCGGAGTGGGTACTGCAGCCTCTCTTCTCACCCAGGAGTTCATCTCGAAACCGACGGAATCCCTTCTGGGCCTGAGCAGATTTCAGATCGATCCGGTATTGCGCCCGAATTCGAACCCGGCCGCGCGACTGACAATTGGCCGACAATTGGCGCGCAACCTCGCCTTCACCTATTCGACCAATGTGGGGACGGAGCAAGATCAGACAGCCCTGACGGAGTACACACTCACGAACAGGTTTTCCGGAATCGCATCGTATACGCAAGGCGGGGCTTCGACGCGAGGGGGGAGCAAAGACAGCGATTTCACGATCGAATTCCGTGCGCGCAAACGATTTTCGCTGGGCTTCGAATCGACTGATCCGCTTGCCTCCAATTCCCTTCGGGCCGCCACGGCCCCGCCGAGGCGCGAACGCGAACCGCTGCCGCGCGCCGAGGTCTCGATAGAAAAACCCGAAGGCGTGAAACTCAGCGATAAGCGATTACGCGAACTGCTGCCGGTCGCGAAAGAAGGTTTCTCTCGGCCGCTGGCCCGATTGGGCGAGCGCAACCTGACCAATTATTTGCAGGAACACGGATACTTTTTCGCGACCGTTCGATCGCGTTGCCAGCCAATCTTATGCAACGGTCCGGATCTAACAGTCTTTTATGACGTCGAGCCAGGGCAACGCCTGGACCTGGAAAAGATTCGCCTGGACGGCACTGAACGGATCAGCCTCGGCGACGTCGGCGGGGAGTTTCAAACGCAAGCCAAGAGCGCGGTCGGAAGTATTCCCTTCTTGAAGAATCTGCCGCTAGTCGGCGGCCTGGCCCGCGGCGTCACGAGCAATGACCGATTACAGCATGACAGCGAGGTCGTGCGACGACACATGGTCGATTTGGGATTTCGGTCGGCGCGCGTCGAACCGCGCCTCGCCTTTAGCCCCGAAAGCGAAGACCTGACCGTCATCTTCAATGTTGAAGAGGGGCCGCGCTCGACCATCTCGGATGTTATGTTCCGGGGAAATTCAGTCCTCACGGTCGCCGAGTTACGGAAAGCGGCGCCTATTAAGGACAGCGAGGCGTTCTCGCCCACGCTGATCCGATCGGGCGTTGCGAATATCAAAAAACTCTACGCCGACCAGGGATATCTCGACGCCGTGGTCTCGACCGAAGTCGTCGATTTACCGAACGACCAGGCGCGTTTGATCTATTCTGTGGAAGAGGGGTCAAAAAATGTCGCGAGCGAAGTCGTGATCTCGGGGCTAACCAAAACGCGCGAAGATTCGATCCGCCGGTTTCTCGCGTTCGGCGCCGGCGACACACTCACACCAGACCTCATCCGCCGCACGCAGCGCGATCTATACGCGACTGGGGCTTTCCGGGAAGTCACGATTCGAACGGAATCGAAACCCGGCGAAGATGAGAGCGCGCGGCGGGTGTCCGTCGGGGTGACCGAGGCCAAACCGTTGCTTTTCCTCTATGGGTTGGGCTACTCCACCGACGAAGGCGCGCGGGGTCTGGCCCAGGTGAGCGACACCAATCTTTTCGGCCGCGTCAATAGCGCCTCGATCCGCATGCGCGCGAGCCGGCGCGAACAACTCGGCCAGTTTTCCTACACCGACCTGCGACCTTTCGGGACGAAATGGGCGACGACGCTCTCGACTTTTTACGACCGCAATACAAGTCTGCAAACCATCCAGCGGAAACAGATTGTGGACGGAAAAGTGCAGACCGAAGCTACGCAAAGTTATGGCATCAATCGGTTCGCCGCATTCATCCAGACCGAACGGAAATTGTCGGAACAGTCTTCCCTGCGATTTCGCTACAGTTTTGAAAACGCGCGGCTCTCGAACGCGCAGAACGTCCCGATCGGCGAGATCGGTCGCAACGATCGTTCGATCCGGCTGGGTTCATTTTCGGTCGGCTTCACGCGCGACACGCGAGACAGCGCGCTCACGCCGACGCGCGGACAGCTTTTGAGCGCGGAGCACAGCGTCGCCACGCGGATCTTCGGCGGGAACGAGGCCTTTAATCGGTTCTTCGGAACGTACCAGGGCTACAAAACCTTCGCCCCTTCGACTCCTGTAATCCGCGATTCCATATTCGCTTTCTCGGCGCGTATCGGCCTGGCGGCGCCTTTTCGAGTTCCCACGACCAACACGCTTGATGACAAATTATTGCCGATCAGCGAACGATTTTTTGCGGGCGGCGCCACCACGCTCCGCGGATTCCGCTTCGAGCAAGCCGGGCCGCAGATCATTCTTGAAGGGACCCGCCCGGGTGAACTGCCTGCCCTGGTCCCCCGCGGCGGCAATGCGCTGACCATCTTCAATTTCGAATTACGCTATCCCATCGCTCGACGTGTGCGGCTAGTCCCCTTTTACGACGTCGGCAATGTGTTCCCTCTCGTACGTGACATCCGATTCAAAGACATGTCAAACACCGTCGGGCTGGGGCTGCGTATTAACACGCCCATCGGCCCGGTCGGCATCGATTACGGTTACCTGCTCGATCCTCCATCCTTTGTCACGCAGGGGGGCGCCACGCTGCGCCCCAAGCCCGGCGTCGTTCACATAAGGTTTGGACAATCTTTCTAACGGCGAGCTACTATCGACTCGGCGGCGCCGGATCGGCAAAGAAGCTAGGCGCAGGATCAACCCGCCAACTAAAGCGGTTTTCATATCGGTTTACGGGTTAATAGAACGCGGATGACGCGGATACGGCGGATAGACGCTGATCTTTTTTGGCTTTATCAGCGTCTATCCGCCGTATCCGCGTCATCCGCGTTCTATTAACACATTCATTGTTGCAAACACCCATTCCCGCATACACAATTGAAAACCGATCTGGGAGGATCACATGCTCAAACGAATGTTGATATTGTTCGTCACCCTGTCCGTTTCGGCGCTGGCGCAAAACACTCCGACTAAAACAACGCTGATCAAGGCGGGACGCGTGCTCGACGTCAAAGCCGGCGTCTACCTGACCAATCAAGGCGTGCTCGTCGCAGGCGACCGCATAAAAGACGTCGGCGCGTTCGATGCGGTCAAAGCCCGCGCCCCGCAAGACGCCGTGATCATTGATCTCGGCCAGGCCACCACTCAAGCCGGCGTTCAAGCCGCGATTGACGGCGGAGTCGATTCCATCGAACACGCCGATGAGGCCACCGAAGAACAGTTCAAAGCGATGCGCGATAAAGGTATCTTCCTCGACCCGACGCTCTTGACGGCGCAGTCCCTCCGAGACATCTACCTCAAATCGCTCTACTTCTCCCCGGAAGAGACCACGAAGTTTGAAAAAGAGATAAAGGCCTTCATTGATCTCTCGAAAGCGAAACTGCAGCGCGCCCTCAAAGCGGGCGTGAAGATCGCCGCCGGCTCTGACATGTGGATGCGCTATCCGGGCAAGAAACGCGGCGAGGCGACTATGGTCATGTTTGAAGCCATGGTCGACGCCGGCCTGTCACAGATCGAAACTATTCGCGCAGCTACGATCAACGCGGCGGAGTTGATGGGTGGGCAGGATCTGGTGGGCAGCGTCGAGGCCGGTAAATTCGCCGACCTGATCGCGGTCGCTGGCGATCCGCTCAAAGACGTCGGCGAACTCAAACGGGTCAGGTTCGTGATGAAGGGCGGCGAAGTAGTCAAAAACGAACTCCCCAAGTAGAATCGCGCATATCAATGTGACTTATAGGACTTACCACTCCTATAAGTCCTATAAGTCCTATAAGTCCTATAAGGAATGAAAAGGATTATGAAAGCAATCGTCGTTGAAAATTTCGGAGGGCCGGAGGCGTTGGTCTATCGCGACGCCGAAAAGCCTGCGCCCAAAGCGGGCGAAGCGCTAGTCAAACTGGAAGCCGTCGGCCTTAACTACATTGACGTTTATCATCGCACGGGACTTTATCCGCTGCCGCGCCCGTTCATCCCCGGCATGGAGGCCGCCGGAGTTGTCGAAGCCATCGGCCCCGATGTAACCGAGGTCACTGTCGGCGACCGCGTGGCTTATGCTATGCAGCCCGGCGCTTACGCCGAATACGCCGTCGCACCCGCATGGAAGCTGGTCAAAGTCCCGGAAGGCCTGAGCGCCGAACAAGCCGCCGCCGCAATGCTGCAAGGCATGACGGCGCATTACCTGACGACCTCGGTCTATCCGCTGAAGGCCGGCGAAGCGGCGTTGATTCATGCGGCGGCGGGCGGAGTAGGATTGCTGCTCATCCAAATGGTCAAACGCATCGGCGCGCTGGCGATCGGCACAGTTTCGACCGAGGCCAAGGCGCAGCTCGCCCGTGAAGCCGGCGCTGACGAAATTATTCTCTACACCCGGCAGGATTTCGAGCAGGAGACGCGCCGGTTGACCGGCGGCAAAGGCGTACAGGTAGTCTACGATTCGGTCGGACGCGACACGTTTTTGAAGAGCCTGTCATCTCTCGCGCCGCGCGGTATGATGGCGCTCTTCGGCCAATCGAGCGGTCCCGTCGCGGCCTTCGATCCGGCGCTGCTCGCGCAAAAAGGCTCGCTCTTTTTAACGCGACCGAGTCTGGCGCAATACGCCGCGACCAGAGAAGAACTGCTCTGGCGCGCGGGCGACCTGTTCAACTGGATCAAATCGGGCGAGTTGAAGCTGAGGATCGAAAAGACATTCCCACTCCGCGACGCCGCCGAAGCGCACCGGCAACTCGAAGGCCGTAAGACGACAGGAAAGGTGTTATTGATTCCCTGACCGGTTTCATTTTTCACCTATGAAGCAAGTGATTGGCCTAGTCCTCAACCGGCCTTGTAAAAGTCTCGGGCCATGGTTGACGCGCTAAAGTGGTTTGGCTAACATATTGTCGCCCTTAAAAAGGGCGACGTTCTCGACCATTAGGATATGAACCGCTAGATGTGGGGCTATAGCTCAGTTTGGAAGAGCGCAACAGTGGCACTGTTGAGGTCGTCGGTTCGAGCCCGACTAGCTCCACTCTCCTCCCTTAAATCATCAACGTGCTTTTCGAATTCGTAGTCCTTCGCCCAACGAATTTTTTGTTGTTGGTTGTTCCGTGTTTCTGAACATCTGAGATATCCCTGCCCAGGATTGTCGCCAAATTGCCAAACGTAGATTTTTGCATTGTTAGGGCAATAGATTGCGAACAAATCTATTTCCCCTCGGACATAGCTTTGCGGTTTGCCGCTGTGCCCACTATACCTTTGCATCGGGAAAATTACACAGCCATTCCTCAACCTGCCAGTTTTCACCTGCACCTTTAACAAACGTTTGCCGGTGTCAACAATCAAATCGTAAGGCGCGCCTCCGCCAAGCGGCATTGAGACCGCAAACCCTGCTTCGACGTATGCAGTAGCCACTTTCAATTCACTCACATTGCCTCTAGCGCTAGTCTGACGCTTTTGCATCTTGGCCTCCTCGACTTTCAAACAACAAGCTGGTTTTGAAACTTGGGCGCCGCCATGAGCAAGCGCCCGCGTGAAACTGAAATGGCATATGATATTTGCGCGCGGCGACGGCGTAAATGACAACTGGCAAATTTCTCCGCGCTATTGCACAATTAAGGCTTGGTTACGCCAATCTGATCACAGTGACAAGGCGCAGCAGGCCCCTCTTCTCAAACTCGAACGAAACGGATCGGCTATGACAACTACAGGACCGAATATCGGCCAGTTGGCGCCGGAGATTGATCTCCTGGACGGCAACGGCGAAAGATGGACGCTCTCCAGCGCGCGCGGCAGGGTGGTCGCGCTGTTTTTCTACCCGGGCGATGAGACGCCGGTCTGCACCAAGCAGTTGTGCAGCGTGCGCGACAACTGGGCGCGTTACCAGCAGACGGGCGCCGAGGTCGTCGGCGTCAACACCGACTCGGTGGAGAAGCACCGCCGCTTCGCGGCGAATCACAAACTGCCGATGCGGCTGCTCTCGGACTCCGAGGGCAAGACCGTGCGCAATTACGACATGAAGAACTTGATCGGCACGCGGCGGGGCGTGATCGTGATAGACAAGGAGGGCGTCATCCGCTTTCGCAAAGTCGTGATGCCGATCTTCCGGCCCGCCGACGACGAGGTCCTCGACGCGATCAATGAGGCCTCGAAATAAATCCCCAGATCGCTATGGATCGCTTTTGATTATGTTCCCCAATCTCTACACGAACGACGCCACGTCATCCTCCGGGCAATCTGGCGAGCAATCTGACGGGCAATCTGGCGCCTCCCCTTCGGGGCAAAGCCTCGGACGCCTGGTCAATGAGTTGAGCGTAGAATTCATCTCCATCCTCGACCTCGACGAGTTGATCGAACACGTGGCCCGTCGCGTCGGCGAAGTGATCGACTACAAGTTCTTCAGCCTTTTTCTGGTCGACGAGGCGCGGAGCGGCCTGGTGTGGAAGAAGGCGGTCGGGTACAGCCCGGAAGAGGTTGCGGCGCACGAAGTCATCCCGTTCGACCGCAGCGTCGCCTCAGCGGCCTGGCGCGAAGGCCTCACGATCAACGTCGGGGACGTGTCGGGCGATTCGCGCTATTTGCCGGTCGCGACGGCGGAAGGGAACCGCCCGCGCTCCGAGATCGCGGTCCCGCTCCCGCTCGCGCGCGAGAACCGGGTCGTCGGCGTTATGACGATGGAGAGCCTGGAGCCGAATTATTTCACGCGCGACCACGAGCGGACGCTCAGCGCGCTCGGCGCCCACCTGGCGGTCGCGCTCGAACACGCCCGCGTTTACGACGAATTGCGCCGGCGCACGCGCGAGATGCGGACGATGATCGAGATCGGCCACGAGATCGCCTCGATCCTCGACCTCGACCGGCTGCTCAATCACATCGCAGCGCTGCTCGACCGGATAATCGATTACGAATTCCTGCTCGTCGGCCTGATCGACGAGGCGAACGAAGAGTTCGTCTGGCACGTCGAGGAGGGTTACGGCGCGACGAAGCGGGAACACGCCAGTCGCACGAAAGTCTCCCACGGCGTGGTCGGACGCGCCGTCCGCGAGCGCCGCACGCAGATCGTCGGCGACGTCTCGCGCGACCCCGACTATTACGTCTCGGGCAAGTGGGAAGACCAGGGGCAGCGCTCCGAGATCGCCGTCCCGCTCATATTCGAGGACAAGGTGATCGGCGCGCTCGCGCTCGAAAGCAGCCGCGTGAACGCCTTCGACGAATATCACGGGCGGTTGCTCGAAAACGTCGCCAACAACCTGAGCATCGCCGTCGTCAACGCCCGGCTCTACTCCGAACACGTCGAACGCGAGCGGCAGTTGGAGCGCGAAATCTTGATGGGCCGCGACGTCCAGCGCGCGATGATCCCAGACGCGCCGCCGCAAATTAAGGGCTTCGACATAGCCGCGCGGTTGGAGCCGGCGCTGAACTTGAGCGGAGATTTTTACGACTACATCCCGCTCTCGCCCGACCGCGTGGGGATTTTGATCGGCGACGTCGCGGGCAAAGGCGTGCGCGCCGCGATGGGCATGGCGGCCGCGCGCAGCATCCTACGCAGCGTGGCCAGGCGCGGGGGAGGACCGTCGCGCGTACTGCGCGACGCCAATTTGCGACTGCACCGCGACCTTGGACGGCAACTACTCCTGACCCTCGTTTACGCCGTCCTCGACGCCGAAACGAAGACGCTCAATTATTGCAACGCGGGCCACAACCCGCCGCTGCTGGTCAAGGCTTCAGGCAAATGGAAGGCCCTGAAAACGGGCGGGCTGCTCCTAGGAGTCTTCGACAAACAGCAATACAAGAGCGAGACCTTGCGCCTGGAAAAAGGCGACGCGCTCTTCTTCTACACCGACGGATTGACCGAGGCGCACACGCCGCAACCCAACCGCATTGAATTCGGCGAGGCGCGCATACTCGATTTCCTGATCGAACATCGCCACTTGCGCGCGTCGGCGATCATCGAGGCGTTCTTCAACCGCATCGAAGAATTCACAACCGGCGCGCACCAACACGACGACCTGACGTTGGTCGTGGTCAAGGCCCTGTGATATGCAACTCGCCCGCGTAATCGGAAACGTGGTCTCGACGGTCAAAAACTCCACTCTCGAAGGCCGCAAACTGATGGTCATTCAGATCCTCGACAGCGATCTGCGCCCCGTGGGCAAACCTCTCGTCGCAATCGATTCGGTCGGGGCCGGCCCGGGCGAACTCGTCTTCTGGTGTCGCGGCAAAGAGGCCAGTTTCGCGCTCGACGGAGTCGAGGCGCCGACCGATTGCACAATCGTCGGCATTGTCGATTCTGAGTCGCACGTGAAATCAATCGCAACGAAGGGCGCAACGAAGGGCGCAACGAAGGGCGCAACGAAGGGAGATCGAAAATGATCCTGGCTCGCGTCTTAGGCAATGTCGTCGCCACACAAAAGAATTCGCGCTACGAAGACGCTCGCATAATGCTCGTTCAGCCGATCAATCCCGACGGCGCGCCGCGCGGCGCTTCGATGCTCGCGCTCGATTCCGTCGACGCAGGCGAGGGCGATATTGTGATAGTCGTTCAAGAGGGCTGGTCGGCTTCGACCGCCTCTACCGGCGAAGCAGGCGCGGCGATTGACAGCGCGATCATCGGCGTCGTCGACTCTATTGAACAGGACACGAGGAAAATAGGTAGTGATGGCTAACGAAGACGCGATCAGAAACATCGTTCGGGAAATCGTGCGGCAGACTTTGACGGAATTTCATAAGGCTTATGAGACTGAGGGGGCCTATGAGCCTGAAAATTCCCGATCCCCCTCAACCTACTACGCTCCCTGGACCGGCGTCGAATACGAAGCGCATCCCAGCCGCCAGCAATTCAACATTAAAGAAGCGACCGTCTCAACCAGCGACCTACTTGAATTTGTTGAATCGAAACTCTGCTCAATCGAAAAGAATAAGCCTTGCGACCAGTGCGGCCTGTGCCGAAGCTTGGGCTTTTAAACTTTCCGTCAATAACCGATCTCCACGCATTTTTGCCAGTTTACGCAAAACTACACTACTATTTCAGAAAAAGTTTGCTTCCGACTAAAATCTATTTGACAGGTTAATGGACGGGGTTTAGGATTAGCCCCCTCAAAAACAGCTAAGCCCGGACTTGATCTCAACCATTGTCCGGGCTTAATCGGGTCAGCTCTGAGCTGATTCCTAGTTGCGTGTGAATTGTAGCTCATCGCTGGCCCATCATACAAACCCTCATACTGCTTCGTTAGTTTTTCGATCGAAGCGGAAAGGAGAACCAGAGTGATGAGCCTACAAATTATTCAGGCCAAGCCGAATCCTGCGGGCAAAGAGAGTGGCAAGGATCAGGACGTTTTCGAAGCGAGACGTCCGGAGGCGCTTTTCGGCGAATGGGTGGACGTGAAGAACGTCGGCGACGAGATGGTTAACTTCCAGACGATGCAGCTCCGCCACGCGCTTTTCGACGAGGATTGCCACTCCACGGGCGAGCTGGAGCTTTATTGGATCGGCGATAACGGCGACCCCCTCAAACCTGGCCAAGTCTTGCGCATACATGGCGGACGCCGGGATGACGCTTATCTGATGGCGCCAGAGGACCAGGCCGGGGCTGACTGGCACGGTTATGCTGAAAGCGACAACTTCATCTTGAACAATCGCTGCGGCGACAAGATCGTCTTGAGCTGGCAGGATGCGGCTGATCAGATTCATCAGGATTGGGCCTGCTACGCGCCCAATCCACCCGAAGACCTGATTCTGAAACGGTCCGGCAACCTGCTTGCGGGTGCCGGGGTCGCGGAAGAGGATCGAAGATAGAGGATCGAAGATGGAGGATCGAGGATCGAGGATCGCATCGAATATCGTTGTTCGATCTTCAATCCTCAATCCTCAATCCTCAATCTTCGATCTTCAATCGGCGAGTGATTCAATGCTTTATCTTAAAGACATCGCCACAATTCGCTCCGGCTATCTTTTTCGCGAGAGGATTAAACCTGACGCGTCGGGGCAATATCGGGTAGTTCAGGTCGGCGACGTCGCGACTGACGACGGATTCTCGGACAGTTCGCTCGTTCGGGTCAGTCTGCCGGATGTGAAGCGGAGCCAGGTTCTTGAAAAAGGCGATGTCCTATTCATCTCACGCGGGCCGCGCAAACTAGCGATTGCGATCACGTGGCCGATCGAAAACACCATAGCCACCTCGCAATTTTTCGTCCTGCGCCCCGATGAAAGATTATTGCCGGAATTCCTGGCGTGGTATATCAACCAGCGCCCGGCGCAACGTTACATAGAGGAGCATTCGACCGGGACCAGCGCCAGCCTGATCAACCTGGAAGCTGTGAAGAGATTGCCCGTCGAAGCCCCGCCGGTAGAGACCCAGGCGCGCATCACGAAAATCCATCAACTCAGCCTGCGCGAAAAAGAGCTGATGGAAGCGATTCAAAACAAGCGCCGCGCGCTGATCGAAACGACCTTACTCAAAGCGATCGGCTAGTCGCCGCTGTTCCGATCCCGATGGAGCAACTATTCGATGAGCCACTCACTATCAATCCAGAAGGGCCAGAAGGGCCAGAAGGGCCAGAAGGGCCAAGAAGAAATCAATCGAGCGGAAATAAACGCCGTCGCCCTGAAATCCTGCGACATTTTTCGCGGCCTGGTAGACCCGTCTGAATACAAGGACTACATCCTGGTCTTTCTCTTCTTTAAATACGTCAGCGACGTCTGGAAAGACAGGGTCGAACAGTACCACCTGGATTACAAAGACGACGAGGAGCGGATTCGGCGCCGATTGAGCCGCGAACGGTTCATCGTGCCCGAAGGCGGCGATTTCGAGGCGGCCTACAGAAGACGCCACGAGCCGAACATCGGCGCCATCATCGACGCCGCGCTGGCCGCGCTTGAAGAAGCCAACAAAGCTAAGCTCGAAGGCGTCTTCCGCAACATCAGCTTCAACTCGGAAAGGCGACTCGGCGAGACGAAAGAGCGCAACCGCCGTCTCAGGCGATTGATCGAAGACTTCGCCGACCCGCGCCTCGACCTGCGTCCGTCGCGCGTCGGCGATCGCAACGTGATAGGCGGCGCCTATCAATTACTGATCGAACGTTTCGCCTCGGAGTCCGGCAAGAAGGGCGGCGATTTTTACACCCCGCCGGAGGTCTCGACTATAATGGCCAAACTGCTCCAGCCGAAGAAAGGGGCGCGTATCTGCGACCCCGCGTGCGGCTCGGGATCGCTGCTGATCCGTATGGCCGAGGAGATCGGCGACAATGATTTCTCTCTCTTCGGACAGGAGTCGAACGGCAGCGTATGGGCGCTCTGCCGAATGAACATGTTCCTTCACGGCAAAGACGGCGCGCGCATCGAATGGGGCGACACGCTCAACAACCCCAAGTTGCTCGAAGGCAATGCTCTGAAGAAATTTGACGTCGTCGTCTCTAACCCCCCGTTTTCGCTCGACAACTGGGGCGCCGAGAACGCGGCCAGAGACTTTTTCTGCCGCTTCCATCGCGGCGTCCCGCCGCGCGGCAAAGCCGATTACGCTTTCATCACGCATATCATCGAGACCCTGGTCGCCGACACCGGCAAGGCGGGCGTGATCGTCCCGCACGGCGTGCTCTTTCGTGGCGGCTCCGAAGGCCGGATCAGACAGAAGATAATCCTGGAGAACCTGCTCGAAGCCGTGATCGGCCTGCCCGCGAATCTCTTTTACGGCACAAACATCCCGGCCGCGATACTGATCTTTAATCGCGGCAAGAAGACGACCGACGTTCTGTTCATCGACGCCAGCCGCGAATACGAAGACGCCAAGAACCAGAATAAACTCCGCCCGCAAGACATCGAGAAAATCGCGGCGACCTATAAAAATTTCGAGTCGGTCGAGAAGTACGCTTGTCGGGCGACATACGAGGAGATCAGGGAGAACGATTTCAATTTGAATGTTCCCCGTTACGTCGACACGGTTAGAGAGGACGAGGAGGTCGATGTTCAGGAGGCGCAGAAAGAGATTGAGGAGCTCGAGGCGCAGCTCGCCGAGGCGCGGGCGGAAATGAGGCGGTATCTGAGGGAATTGGGGCTGTAACGCCATGGCGGTAGGCGCCACCGTGAGGGAGGGCGTCGCATCCTGCTATGTGATCTGAGTAGTGCACGCGCCTTCCCTCACGGTGGCGCCTACCGCAACAAACAAACAATATGCGTACTACGAACAAGATAAAAGAATGGAGAACGGCTCCTTTGAGCCGGCTCGTGAGGTTCGCTTCCGGCGGGACGCCGAGCCGCGAAGATCCGCGTTTCTGGAACGGCGACATTCCCTGGCTGAGCGCTAAAGACTTGAAGAAGTTCCGGCTGGACGATTCGATAGAGAAAGTCACGCGCGAAGGGGCCAATAACGGGACGCGTCTAATTGAGGCGGGAAGCGTCCTGATTCTGGTTCGCGGAATGACGCTTCTGAAAGACGTCCCAGTCGGAGTAACCGAGCGCGCCGTTGCCTTCAACCAGGATCTGAAGGCCTTAATCCCTAACAGAGAAATTGACGGTCATTACCTGGGATTCTACCTGGCGGCGAACAAATTCCGCCTGTTGACGTTGGTGGATCGAGCGAGTCATGGCGCGGGGAGATTACCGAGCGACTTGCTTCAGTCCTTTGAAATCGAACTGCCGGGAATAGAAGAGCAACGTAAAATCGCGGACATACTGTTGACCTGGGATCGCGCCGTCGAACGCGCAGACATGCGCGTCGCCGCCGAGAGTCGTCTCAAGCGCGGCCTGCTGGAGCGACTGCTCATGGGGCGAAAGCGCCTCGATGACTTCCACGGTCATGAGTGGGAGAGCGTCAGGCTCGGCGATGTGATTATCGAATCTAAGCTGAGATGTGGCGGCGCTCCCGCCGAAAATGCCCTCTATATAGGCGCCAAAGCCGAGGGAATGGTTCCGATGCGTAAAAGAATCCGGGGCGATAGCGCGCACGCGTGCAAGGTGGTCAAGACAGACTGGTTCATATACGACCCGATGCGATTGAATGCCGGGTTGATTGCGAAGTGGACCGGCGCAGGCGCGGCGCTCGCGTCTCCTGATTATACCGTCTTCAAGTGCGACGAGAGCCGGCTTGATCCGGAATTCCTGAATCACTTTCGTCTGTCACACCAATGGACACAATTCGTCGAAGGCGCAGGAACCGGGAGCGTGCGCGTGAGGGTCAGTTTTTCCGATCTGGCGGCGCTCAAATTTGCGCTGCCCCCGCTCGAAGAACAGCGCCGTATCGCCGCAATTCTCAACGCCTGCGACCGTGAACTTGATCTGCTGCGACGACGTCTGGCGGCGCTCAAACGACAGAAGCAGGGACTGATGCAGAAGCTGCTGACGGGACAGATCCGGGTCAGAGTGGAGAATGTGGAAACGTGATTTCCCTGAAGTCAGGGCGTTAAACAAAGACGATAACCCTCCGAAACATTCCTGGCATATTCCGTCCCTGACTGGATCGGAGTCATAATTTATATGATAGGGCCCCTTTCATCATTGCCTTCATTGCTCGAAGACCACGTCTCGCAGATCCCTGCGCTGCAATTGCTTCAAAACCTGGGCTACGTCTACCTGCGGCGGGAGGAGGTACATCTTGAGCGCGGGGGCAAATTGTCGAATGCGCTGCTCGAAGGCGTCATGGAAAAACAGTTGCGCCGCCTAAACCGGATCAATTTCAAAGGCGCCGACCATGAATTTTCCGACGCGAACATTCATGCCGCGATTCAGACGTTGAAGGACGTCGCCTTGACCGACGGGCCGATGCGGGCGAACGAGCGGATTTACGACCTGATCTCCTTGGGCAAGAGCTTCGAGCAGGCGATTGACGGCGACACGAAAAGCTTCACACTGAATTACATCGATTGGAAGCGTCCTGAGAACAACGTCTTTCACGTCACTGAAGAGTTCGAGATCGAGCGGCCGGGCGGCCCGCAGACGTGCCGCACGGATATTGTACTCTTCGTCAACGGCATCCCTTTCGCCGTGATCGAATGCGACCGGCACGACGGGAAGGACGCGATCAAGAGCGCCGTCACGAAACATCTGAGCAATCAGCAGAGCGAGTACATTCCTCGGCTCTTCGTCTACTCGCAGATACTCCTGGCGATAAACCAGAACGAGGCGAAGTACGCGACCACTGGAACGCCGCTCGAATTCTGGGCGCAGTGGCGAGAAAGGCCGGACGCTAATGGGGACGTCAATGAAGAGGTCGGCAGGCTGATCAACAAACCGCTTATGAAGTGGCAGAAGGATAAACTCTTCTCTGACCGCTTCGCCTATGCGCAGCGGTACTTCGACGAATTGGAAATGACAGGGCGGGCAGTCACGGAACAAGACAGGGCGATTTATTGTCTTCTCAGGCCCGAGCGGCTGATCGAGTTGGCGCGCCAGTTTATCGTCTTCGACGCCGGTCAGAAAAAGATCGCCCGCTACCAGCAGTACTTCGCCGTCAAGAAGACCTTGGAGAGAATCAAGCGTGTCGGGGCGGACGGCAGACGCGCCGGGGGCGTCATCTGGCACACGCAAGGGTCGGGAAAATCTTTGACGATGGTGATGATGGCGAAGGCGATTGCGCTGGAAGAGAGCGTCGTCGATCCGCGAATAGTTCTGGTGACCGACCGCATCGACCTGGACGATCAAATCTGGGCCACGTTCCACAGTTGCGGCAAAGAACCGATGAAGGCGACGACGGGCCGTCATCTGCTCGAGCTGTTGGCGCGTAAGAAGGCTGCGGTCATCACCACTGTGATCGACAAGTTCGAGACGGCGGTGAAGGCGTCGAACTATCAGAGCGATTCTAACAACATCTTCGCCCTGGTTGACGAAAGCCACCGCAGCCAGTACGGCGAGACCAACGCGCGGATGCAGAAAGTATTGCCGAACGCCTGCTACATCGGCTTCACCGGCACGCCGCTCAAAAAAAAGGACAAGAACACCGCCGCGAAATTCGGCGGTATTATTGACGCCTACACAATCGATGAGGCGGTGCGCGACAAGGCCGTCGCGCCGCTGCTTTACGAAGGCCGGGGCGTTCCGCGCGGCGCCGATCGGCGGATCTTTGCGGTCGCGCGGGACATCAGCGAACATTTCAGCCAGAATGTCCCGAAGCCGTTCAAGGCCCAACTGGCGACGGAATCGAAGATCGCCGCTATCAAATATAAACAGTGTCTGGATGAAATCGGCCTTGTCACTTCCGAGGTGTTGATCTCAGGCCCCGAGGCGCGCGAGGGCGATGAGGCCTTCGAACGCGCCGGCGATGAAGAAGTCCGGGCTTTCTGGCGACGGATGATGGAGAGATACGGTAGCGAGAAAGAATACAACCGCTCGTTGATCGAAGCCTTCAACAAAAGCGGTGAGCCGGAAATCATTATCGTCGTCGACAAGCTGCTCACCGGCTTCGACTCGCCGCGTAACATGGTTCTGTATCTCGACAAGGGCCTCAAAGGGCATGCCCTGCTGCAAGCCATCGCGCGCGTCAACCGCCTGCGCGAAGGCAAGGAGTTCGGCTTCATCATTGATTATTTCGGCGTGATAGGCGAACTCGGCGAGGCGCTCGATCTATACACTTCGCTGTCCGAATTCGAACGGGAGGATTTGACGTCGGCGCTGACCGACATCTCCGAAGAGACCGCTGAACTGCCGCGACGACACTCCGAGCTTTGGGACATCTTCAAAGGTCAGGGCGGGCGGAATGACGAAGAGGCGTTTGAGCGGGCGTTGGCCGATGAGGAGTTGCGCGGGCGCTTTTACGAGAAGTTCTCGGCGTTCAACCGGACGATGAGCGTGTCTTTTTCGAGCGCAAAATTCATCAACGACACGCCCCGCGAGGAGCTGGAGCGATACAAAAAAGACTTGGTCTTCTTTCAACAGCTGCGCGCGAGCGTGAAACAGCTCCACGCCGAGGAGATCGATTTCCGCGAGCACGAGGCGAAGGTGCAGAAGCTGATTGATTCTCACGCGGCGTCAAGCGATTCCTTGCGGATCGCGCCGCTCGCTCCGATCTTCGACCGGGAGGCGTTTCAGGCTCAGGTCGACAAGCTTCAATCCCTGGCTTCCAAGGCCGAAACCATCGCTAACCGCACGAAAAGAGCGATCGCCCAGAAGATGGAAGAAAACCCGTCCTTTTATCGCAGTTTCTCGAAAATTCTGATCGATGTGATAGGATCCTGGCGCGCAGGACAAATCTCCGACGCAGAGTGTTTGGAGCAGGTCACCGATGTGATGAACCAGGTCAGGGATTGTTCGGGCGTCGACCTGTCGCCGGAGCTACGAGACAACGACGAGGTCAGGGCGTTTTACGGCGTGATCAATGACGTCTTCGGCAGGTTGAAGGCCCCGCCGTCCGACCCGCGAAAGATCGCGACCGAAACTGCAATCGAGATCGACAGGATCATCCGGGAAACCAGGGTCGTCGATTGGATTTCAAAACCCGACGTTCAGAACGAGATGCGTAATCAGATTGACGATTGTTTGTACGAGTTGAAGAAACGCCGCGGGATCGATCTGAGCTTCGACGACATGGACTTCATAATCGAAAACTCGATCGACATCGCCAGAACCAGGTACGCTCAATAAGCGATTCTCCCGTTATCAATTCGCAAATCCGAGTGATGGGGCGATAGTGTATTGCTTGCTACTTCGCCCCATCACCTAAATCGTGTGCCTGCGGCAAACGAGCGTGGTGCGACGTGAAAGTCGCTTGCGTGCCTGTTTCGGTCTTTGATCAAAAGAGACAATGAAACCTGCTGTACATCTGGCCGTCGTTGTCTACTGCGCGAGCTTCGTGGAAACACACAGGCCAGGTTGTGGCGCACTCGCTAATCCAAGCAGCGGGCAAGTTCTATGATCCCCCATCAACGTTACGGTGTCGCAGCCACTGCGGAGGAGCGCGCCGTACAAAACGATGAATACAGAGAATAGGCCGGTTGATTCCATAAGAAGGGTAAGGAAGTGTCCATAGCAGCAAAAACTCTTAACATCATTCTCTTGCCGGCTTTGGTATTGGTTTGGGTGATACCGGTGGGCGTCGCCCAGGATGCCGGGCTGACAGCTCTGACCTCAAAATCTCTTGTTTCCACTCCGACACAGCAAGAAACAAGAACATTGCCGCCTACCAATAATATAGGCGATGACAAAGATCCGCTGCTTTCGGGCTGGTTTAACGGCACTCCCGAAGGTGAAAAAGAGGTTTGGCGACAATTTATATCGCAGGGCCGATATAGAGCTGCCCAAGCGGATGATTTTTTTCTCTCCCTTGAAGCCAGAAAAATCTTAGGACTTGCACCGGACACACCTAATGACGCTATACACTCTTTTAAGACTC
>WNFZ01000137.1_pt1 | contig 64133 bp, 74 predicted proteins | sample 5400081 | NCBI WGS metagenome assembly WNFZ01 (sample SAMN13153365, study PRJNA577476) | soil metagenome | isolation source: 80 cm soil or saprolite under grassland replicate 1 | place: USA:California | collected 2016-06-15
TCGGGGAAGACGTCAACACCTTCCGCAGTCGCCTGCGCGCCGACCTCGGCTCCGGTCTCGGCACCCTTCTCTCCAGCTGCCCCGAGGCCGATGAGGGTTCCTACGACGGCGCCGAACTGCGCCGCCTCCTCGTCGCTCAGGTCGGTTCGTTTCAGCGTCTTGACCTTGCCGCGAGCGTCCTTGTGGACGGCGAGCGCGTCGATCACGCGAACAACGTCGTTCTCCTTCAACCTGTCGAGCTCGGCCACGACCTCCCCCTGGAAATTGGGCTCGCTGAAGCCGAGAACGAGCAGCTGGACGGGTCCGAATGCCATCACGTCTCCTTTCGGCAGTTCTGCGGCGAGGATCGCGGACTCGGCCGCCCCAAACATCGCCCGCGAGCCAGATTCACCCGGGTGATGCGACGAACGGGTGATGTCGACGCGCTCGCAGCGGTGTACCACCGCTCTTTGCAGCCATTCCGGGACGAAAGGAGGCAGCTGCGATGGAGTTGTTCTGGGCGTCCGTCTGTTATGCGGTCGTCGGCGCGATCGGCGCGTTTGGCCTTTTCACGATGCTCTACTGGTTCGAGGTCGCAGCAGCGAGGAGCAAGAGGCCCACAGGGGTGAACGCAAGCAAGAGGTGAGTTCGCCGATCGCTTCAGCGGCAAGCCATTCGGACGCCGTCAGGACCCGCGCCCTCGATCGGCTCGTGCGGTCGACTTCGGCCGCTCACGCTAAGTATCGCGCAGACCGCTGCCCGCAGCTCGCCGCCGCGATCTCGTATCACGTCCTCTTCGCGCTCGTGCCTCTCTTCACGTTCCTCGCGACGTTCGTCGGCCTGCTGCTCAAGGACGAGGGCCGACGGCAGGAGCTGATCGACTTCATCGTCGTCAGGTTCCCGCTCTCGGCCGACGCAGGACTCGATCTGGAGCAGAGACTCTCCGACCTTCCGACTCCGGCGAGCGCGATCGGGATCGTGAGCATCGCCGTGCTTCTCTGGTCTGCGAGCGGGATGATGGCCTCGCTCCGCGTCGGGCTCAGCGCCGCGCTCGACGACGGCTCTGGCCGGCCGTTCTTTCACTCGAAGCTCGTCGACTTCGTTCTGGTCTTGACGCTGGCTGTTCTCGTGCTCGTCTTGTTCGGCCTCTCGATCGTCGTCAACGCCGTGGAGCGCTGGAGCGAGACGGTCGACCGCAGCCTTGACGCGGTTGGATTCGGACGAGGCAGCGTCCTCGGCTACGGCGTGCCTCCGCTCTTAGCCTTCGGCATTCTTTTGATCCTCTACCGCTTCGTTCCGGCGTCACGACGGCGGTTCAGGGACCTCTGGGTCGGAGCACTGCTCGCCGCCGTCGGTTCCGAGCTCGTCAAGGTGGGGTTCGACTACTACCTCGGAACCGTCGCGAGCTACGACGTCGTCTACGGGTCATTGGGGTCCGTTTTCGCCTTTCTGTTCGTCGTCTACCTGCTCGCTTCCGTCGTTCTCTTCGGCGCGGAGTTCGCCGCATCCTGGTCGCGGAACGCCGTAACGAGCGAGGCGGCCGCCGGGCCACGCGTATCGCTACCGAGAAGGCTCCTCGCCGTCGTTCGAGGTCTCTTCGTCCGTACCCACGCGCCCTAGCCTCACCTGGGTGATTTCGCCTCCGGGGTGAGGATCAAGCGGCGCGCCGGACCGATACTCAGCGAGTTGCGTGCACTCGCGTTGATTCCCGTCGTCGCCTACACGGATGGGCTCGGGCTGCTGGACAATGGAGGCGCGGTCCTCCCTTACGTCGCGATCTTCGCCCTTGTCTTCGGAGACGCCATCATTCCGATCCTTCCCGGCGAAACGACGCTCAATGCGGCCGCCGTCCTCGCGTCGCAAGGCCAGCTCGAGCTCGGCGGCGTGATCGTTGCGGGGGCCGTCGGCGCGATCGCAGGCGACAGCGCGGTGTACTGGATCGCTCGCGCGAGCCACGGGCGACTGAAGAATCGCCTCGAGAACCTGCTGCAGAACGAGCGGGTCCAGAAAGGCGTCGGGTTTATGTCCAGCCGTGGCTCCATCGTGATTGTCCTCGGCCGCTTCGTCCCGGGGATGCGCCTCGCCGTCAACTTCACATTCGGCGTCCTGCGCATGCCCTATGGGCGCTTTATCGCGTGGTCGGCAGTCGGCGGAACGCTCTGGGCCACGTACACGGTGCTCCTCGCCTATTACGTCGGTACGGCGCTGGCGGACTTCCCTCTCGCCTCCATCGTCATCTCCGGGTTGATCACGACTGCGGCTATCGTCGCGATCTTCTGGGGCGACCGCGTTCGCCGTCGCGTCGTAGGTCCGCAAACCTCTGAGACGGGAAGCTGAGTCGATGCCGGTGATCGCTCGGCGCGATCGCCTGGACGGCCCGTTGTGACAAACCGGCTTCGATGGCTCGGTCATTCGACCGTCGTAATCGAGCTCGACGGCGTTCGGCTGCTCACCGATCCTGTCCTACGGAGGCAGGTCTTCCACCTGCGCCGCGCTGCACCCCTCAACCTTGACGATCTCGACGACATCGACGCAGTGCTTATCTCGCACGCTCACTACGACCACCTCGACCTCCCGTCCTTGTCCAGCCTCGAGCGGGAGACGACTGTGTGCGTTCCCCCGGGCGTCGGGCGCCTGGTCAGGCGGCGAGGTTTCGTCTCTGTCGTCGAGCTAGCAACCGGAGACGAGGTGGGTTTCGGACCGCTCACGGTTCGCGCCGTCCGCGCCGAGCACTTTGCGCGCCGAGGCCTCAGCTGGAAGACCGAGGCGCTCGGTTACGTGGTCGCCGGCGCAAGAAAGGTGTACTTCTCGGGAGACACGGGGCTCTTTGCGGACATGGCCGACGTTGCTTCGCAGCCGGACGTTGCATTGCTGCCAATCTGGGGATGGGGGCCCTCTCTTGGGCCTGATCACCTTGATCCGCAACGGGCCGCACAGGCACTCGCGTTGATTCGCCCCAAGGTCGCCGTCCCTATCCACTGGGGAACGTATTATGTGCGCCGGTTTGTCCGTTCGAGGCGGGGTTCTCTGAACGCGCCTGTGAGAAGCTTCGTTCGGGCCGCCGCGGCGAATGCCCCGGCGGTCAAGGTTCGGATCCTGCCCGTCGGCGGCGCCCTTTCGCTCGACGAGCTCTAGGAACGGGAATCGAGGGACGCGATATAGCGCGGTTCGCGCCAGAGCAGAATGCGCACGAACAGCTCGAGGACGATCGAAGCGACCGCGAGGATGATCGCGGCCCAGATCGCGGTCCACCAGAACTCGTCGATCGTCAGTCGGCTGGAGAGGGCGTCGGTGATGTTCAGCAGGATCGCGTTGACGAGGACAGCGAACAGGCCGAGCGTCACGAGCGTGAGGGGCAGCGTGAGGATGCGCAGGATCGTCCCGAGAACTGCGTTGACGATGCCAAACAATGCCGAAACCCACACGTACCCCCAAAAGCCCCCGGTTATCTCCATGCCGGAGAGAACCCAGCTCGTTACCGCAAATGCGGCGGCAAGGATGGCCCAGCGCGCGAGCAAGACCAGCAACAGCCTCGAACTCGTAGGCCTCACTGTCTCGACAGCTCGGTCATGCGCTCGCGCAGCTCCCCGCAGATTTCCTGTAGCGCGCGGTCGACCTCTACTCCGATGTGTTCCGCAACTATTTCGACCGGGACGCCATAATCGGCGAGCCCCCGAGCGATCCTGCCGGTGTTGACCTCTCCTCCGCTCCCGCGATGCCTCGGCACGTAAATGTGTGTGGGATAAGCGTACGACGCGCGCCAGCCCAGACCACCGTCCACGACTAATCCCCAAAGAGCCACGCGGCCGATCACACGGGCTGCGGAGGCATGCGAGAGCACGTCGTCGTACAGATGCAAGAAATTGGTCGCGTAGTCGATTTCTTTGGCGGCCCAAATCCCACACTCGCAGCCCGTGGACGGCGCCCCGTGCGTCGGCGCTAGACGCCAGGGACGACGCAACCTGCGCTCCAGGACCAGCTCGCAGCGCGCCGACAATTCCTCACAAGGCGGCCAATCCGTTCCAAAGACAACGCTGCGTAAGCGAGCGCCCGCAGGCATGTCGACGGCGAGCCACGTGCGCCAGCCGACGACGGGCTCGCAGTAGTCGAAGGCGGGGCGTTCTAGGTTCTCGCATGGCGTGACGACGCCGTGAGCACAAAGATCTGTCTCCGCGGAGCCAGCCGTACGGCGAGGAACTGGGTCTCTGATCGGCTCGATCCGGTATGTCCGCCTCACCGGCCCGGTGAACATTGCGCGTTACACCCCGGCCGAAACGCTTAGGCCAACAAGGCGGGCCGTTTCTCGCATCTGGCTCAGATCAGCACTGCAGCCGTCACAGCGCTTGAGGTGACCCTCGAAGGGCCGTACCTTCGCGGCAAGTGCCTTCTCGCGATAATCGATGACCATCTCGACGAGCTCGCAGCATCTGAGCTCGCTGAGCGGATGAGTGGTTGCTCTGGTCTGACCGGACCTCCGTGCCAAGCGGATTCCTCTCATCGATCCAGGACCCGATTCTTCGCAATGAGTGCCGCTTGTACACCACCCGCTGGCCTGGTTCACCTGGGTGAAATGCGACGTCGCGAGGTGCCGTTGCGAACGCCTCGGAGGCTTCGTCGATGAGGTCAGGACCCGCGTTTGGAGTCCCGCGCCGCGCTGTCCCTCGACGGCTTCTTGGTTGCCGCTCGACACCGAGGAGCATGCCTTTAAGCCGGGGGGCGACAAATTCGTCCGTCGATCGATGGAGGAGCAGCCGCCAACCGACGTTACCTTCCGCGGGGGCCTCGTCGTCAGTCTTTGCTACCGCCGGCGCTCCCACTAGATTCGAGAACGAGGACAATGACGAGCGCCGCGAGCGTGCCGGCGAGCGCAGCCCATATGACGAGTAACGATGGCTCATCACTCGTCGCGGTCACGGCGACGACTAGGCCGATCCCGAGCAACGCGAGGACCCCGAGTGTGATGAAAAGCGCGCGCTTCACAGGTGGATCGTACGGGACAACGGGCACCTGGCCCTTCTGCTCAGGGCGCCGGAGTCCTGTTTGCCAGGCTCGCGACGCGAGGGCTGATTTAGCGAGCCCGGCGGGTCATAGCTCGGGACCTACCCCGGCCCGCCGCGGCCCTCAGCCCGGCCGAACGTCAGGCAGGTATGAGTCACGACGAGGAGTTAGACCGCCCGCTGGATAAGCTCTAGTCGTGTGCAGATGACATTGGGCTGAACCCGGCACCCAGAGCCAAGTCGTCTAGTGCGGATGAGAGGACTTGAACCTCCACGGGCTTTCGCCCACACGGACCTGAACCGTGCGCGTCTACCAATTCCGCCACATCCGCGCGGTGAAGCCGATTGTAGCCGCGTCGCTAGCGCCGCGAACGGTCGTCGGGCTCTCCGAGAACCGGCAAGTTCTCGAGATCGCGCGCCACGCTGCGCTCGAACTCGCCGGCATCGCCCGCCTCGCCCTCGACGAGAGTGAGATCGCCCTTCCCCCGCCGCCGCTTCCGTCGAACGGGTCTGTGCCGCTCGGCGCGCGCGACCCGCCCGGCTAGCCGCGGCCATTCCGCGCCGACGACGAGGCCGACGGCGCAGGCAATCAGCACGAGCGCGACGACGCTCACGGACTCATTGTAATCCGGGGCTAAGGGCTCGCGGGACGGCGGCCGATAGGAAAACCGAAAATGCCTCGGGACAACTTTCCGCTCGCAGTGATGCTCTTTGTGCTCGGTTGGGCTACAGTCGCGCGGGCCGTCCTTGTCTTCGCACAGAAGCTTCCCCCCACCTGCGGGCGCTGCGGCCGTCGCTTCGAGCGAAAGCACATGGGCGAGCCCGTCTGCCGCTGCGGCCACTGACGCGCTGGACGGCAGCCGCTCCCAGCGGCTTCTAGCCCGCGACTGAGAAGAGGCTGCGGCCGAGCCGGTCGCCGCCACGCACGAGCTTGCGCGCATAGAGGCGCTCGTCGGCGGCGCGATAGAGCGAGAGCGCATTCTCGCCCTCGCCCGGGAAGAGCGCCCAGCCGAACGTGATGCGAACCCCCTGATTCTCGAGCGTTGCTTCCAGGCGGGCCGCAGCCGCGGCCGCCTCCTCGCCGCCGGCGAGGGACGTGATCACCGCGAACTCGTCCCCGCCCACGCGCGCGACCTCGTCATTGGGACGCAGGACGCTGCCGAGCATCTCGGCGAGACGGCGAAGAGCGTCGTTGCCCTCCGCATGGCCCTTGATGTCGTTGATCTGCTTGAGGCCATCCATGTCGCCGAGCAAGAGGCTGAACGGGCGCCCCTGTACGAGCCGGCGGGCGATGGCGGCCTCGAACGCGCGGGTGTTGGGCAGCCCGGTGAGAAAGTCACGCTCCGCGAGAAGCTGGAGACTTGTGACGAGCTCCCGGTCGTGGGCGGCGAACCAGCCGATGAGCGCGCCGATGGACGTGTAGGTGAGGACGCGGATCGGCGTCGTGAGCGACAGGATCTGCGTCGCTGTCGGAACGGCGGGATTGAGCGCCACGCGGCCGTGAAGAGGATGCTGGCGAGGATGCCGGCCCAGATGCCGCGACGCACGCCGCCGGTCATCGCGAGAGCCGCGACAGGAAGGTAGAAGAAGTGCGGAATTCCGAGGCCGGGAACCTCGAAGAGGATCAGAGCGGCGAAGATGATCGCGAAGGCCGCTAGGGACGAGCCCACAACGAGCTCCCGGTGACGATACGCCGCAGTCACGCTCCTCAGCGTAGGCGGGTGGCGAAGCGGCGAACCTCACTCGTTCGAGTGATTCGCGGCCTACGCGGCGACGAGAGCGCGGACTGCCCGGGCGAGGACGCGCGCCCCGAGCTCGCATTGCTCCGGCGACGTGTACTCGTCGGGCGAGTGGCTGATCCCCGCTCGGCTCGGCACGAACAGCATCGCGGCAGGAACGTGCTTGGCGAGGACCATCGCATCGTGACCGGCGCCGCTCGGCATGCTCCGAGCGGTGGCGCCCTCCGCCGCGGCTCCTTGCCCAAGGAGGTCCTGGAGCCCGGGATCCAGGGGCGTCGGTGGCTTGCGGTGCGTCTTGGTGACTTCGAGCTCGAGCCGCTCCTCGGCCGCGACGCGTTCGAGCGTGTCTCTGACGAACTTCTCCGCCCGCGCGAATGTGTCGGCGTCGCCGGCGCGCGCGTCGATCGTGAACTCCGCAGTCCCAGGGATGACGTTGAAGCCGCCCGGAGCAACGGTGAGAATCCCCACGTTCGCGGTCATGTCGCCCCGCGAACGTGCCTCGTCACGCAGCTCGAGGACGATCCTCGCGGCCCCCGCGAGCGCATCCCGACGGGAGGCCATCGGCGTCGTCCCGGCGTGATTGGCCTCCCCGGAGAGCCGGACGCGGAAGCCGAGCAGCCCGGCGATGCCGCTTACGATCCCCAGATCCAGGCCCTCCTGCTCGAGCACGGGGCCCTGCTCTATGTGGAGCTCGAGGTAGGCACCCACGCGGTCGACGGCCTTGGCCTCTCCCAGCCGCTCGAAATCGAAGCCGCCGGCCGTCATCGCATCCGCGACGCCGCGGCGCCGCCAGTCTTCGAGATCGAGCTCGCCGATGAACGCACGGCTACCCAGCATCCCGGTCTGGAAACGGCTTCCCTCCTCGTCGTTGAAGGAGACGATCCAGAGCGGACGCCGCAGCGAAACGCCTTCGCGCTTGAGCGTGCGGACGACCTCGAGCGCGGCGAGGACACCGAGCGCGCCGTCGTAGCGCCCTCCGCGCGGCACGGTGTCGAGGTGGGAGCCGACCAGGACGGCCGTGCCTTCCCCTCCCTCCCAGCGGCCGAAGACGTTGCCGGCGGCGTCGATCTCGGTCTCCAGCCCGAGCTCCCGCAGTCGGCCGACGAGCCACTCGTTCGCCTGCGCCAACTCGGGCGTCCAGGCGAAGCGGGAAACGCCGCCGTCGTCCGCGCCGATTCGCGCGGCTTCTTCGAGATCAGACGCGAGCGAAGACACCGCGCTTCCTCAGCCACCGGTAGAGCTCGATGGCTCCGGTGATGGCGAGGGCGACCACGAAGGCAACAACGAATCCCTTCCATGGCTGCTCCTCGAAGGCCTTGCCGCCGAAGTAGCCGAGGAGCGCGGCGTACGACGCCCACATGAGCCCGGCCGCGACGTCGAAGGCGATGAAGCGACGCCAGCGCATCTCGAGTAGGCCGCATGCGAGCGTGACCGCCGTTCTGCCCCCGGGTATGAAGCGGCCGACAAGTATCAGGTAGCCACCTCGCTCCTCGATCTGTTGCTCGGCCCAGTCGATGCGCTTTCTCCGCTCTCCCGAGAAAAAGCGGTTCACGAGCCGGTGGCCGACCGTGCGGCCGATCACGTACGCGGTGTTGTCGCCCAGGATCGCGCCGCCGGCGGCGACGAGGATGACGGCGAAGAGGACGAGGTCCCCTGTCGAGGCGATGACGCCCGCGAGGATGACCGACGTCTCGCTCGGCACGAGCGGAAACACGACGTCCAGTGCCGCAACGCCGAAGAGGAATGCATACGTCCACGGCGATCCCGAGACGTAGTCGGTCAGAGACTGGAACAACTAGTGCGAGTGCTCCGCGGGGAGGCCGAGGCGGCGGGTCGTGCCTTCCTCCCAGTCGAACTGGATGAGGACGGCGGGCTCGTCGCCGACGACCCAGGCGTCGTGGCCGGGCTCGATCGTGACCACCTGCGGTGCCACGTAGTCGAACTGGCAGCCGTCTGCGTACTCGCCGCCGATGTGGCCGCGGGCGAGGAAGCCCACGTGAGCGTGCATGCAGAGGTCGGTCTCGACGTTCTGGGCCATGTGGGTCGACCAGCGAAAGCCGGGCGGATAGATGGCGCGCTTGACACGTCCGTTCGCCGCTTTGACCGTGTCGACCTGGGCGCCCCCGATCTCACGGTGGTCGGCGCCTTCGATCGGGTCGATAAGAGGATCCATGCGGCTAGCTTAGATCCTCGCGGACGAAATGAGTCTCTTTGAGGACCGGGCGATACCCCAGACTTTCGTTCAATCCGAGCATCGCCGCGTTCGTCTCCGCGTTTCCCGTCAGCATCGTGCGGAAACCCTGCTCGGCCGCCCAGCGAATCGTCGCGACCTTCGCCAGCCTGGCCAGCCCCCGCCGTCTGAACTCGTGAATCGTCCCGGTCATCTCGTTGGCGACTATGCTCGCGGGCTCGTCGACTTCGAGGAACGCGAGCGCCACGGGCTGCTCGCCCGAGAGCACGATGAAGCTTCCCTCGCCGCTCAGTTGCGGATGATCGAGCGTCTCCCTCCGCCACTCTTCGAGCCGGATGTCGTCTTCCCTGAAGTACTCCGGAACGTCGGCGGACGCGGCCGCGTAGACGCGGTGGAGCTCCTCCACACGGTCGCGGACCTCAGCGAGCGGCACGACACGGAAGCCCTCCGCTGCGCTCTTGGCCTCGAGGTCCGCGAGCATCGACGTGTCCGTGCGGGCCGGGTCCAGCCGTGAGACGCGTTCCTGGCCCGTTGCCCTGAAACCGCGCAACGCAAGCAGTCGCTCGCCTCCCCGCGTGTACGTCCAAGACTCCAGGACCAGCGCGCCTACCGCGCGGAGGTGACGCTCGGTCTCTTCGTAGAGGCCCTGACCGATCTCCCGGCCGCGGGCGGCCGGTACGACGTATGCCCAGAGGTCCCCGATTCCGGCGGCCTTGGTGGTCCACCTGAGGCGCGCCTCGGCCCAGCCGACCATGCGGCCCGCATCTTCCGCAACCCACATGCGCGCCCGCGCCCGCTCAGGCTGAGCGTCTCGCCAGTGGAGGACGCCGGGGGGAGTCACGGGATGCGGCAGCTCCTCCTCGTGCAGCGCGGCCGAGACTGCTGCGGCGTCAGCGGTCTCGAAGTCTCGGATCATGCGAACCGGGCGGGGTCGAATGCCTCGGCGCCCCCGTGCACCAGCCGCCGGCAGGCTGCGGGGATGGTCACCATCCCGATCGAGGAGAAGCCGCCCGCAACCTCGAGCCCGTCCACGCCGGGAACCGGGCCGACGAGCGGCAGCCCGTCGGGGCTGACCGCGCGGCGCCCGGACCAGGCGGCTACGACCGGCACGTCGCGAAGCACGGGCGAGACCCGCACGGCCCGCTCGGCGAGCCGCCGCACCGTCTCGGGAGTCTCGGGCTCCTCCAGGAGCGACCGGCGAAGCGACGTGCCAATCAGGCAGTGGCCGGCCGGCCGCGCGCCGAGGAGGAGCGAGACGAGGCCTGGCTGCTCCGCCGCTCCTTCCGCCACCTCTCCGAGCGTGGGCGCTCCCACCAGGGAGGCCATCTCGTCCTGGAGGGGCCAGGCCGCCTGTTCGACCGCGTAGGTGGGTGGCGGATCGACTTTCGTTGTCTCGAGCAGCCAGCCGCGCGAGGCGACGACGGGCACGTCGACTCCGACCGTGCGCGGGAGGAAGCGCAGGCGGGGGCCGGTCGTGACGACGACGCGCTCCGTCGGCACGACGCCCTCGTCCGTCGCCACGCCATGAACCCGGCCGCCTGCAGCGAGGATTCGCTTCGCTTCGCAGCCGAGGCGGAAGTCGACCCCGGCGCGCCGCGCGGCCTCGGCCATCGCCGTCGTGGCTCCCATCGCGTCGAGCGTGTAGCCGCCCTCGATCACGAAACCGCCCGCGAGGTCGTCCGCAAACCAGGGATCCTCACGGAGATCCACTTCCTGGCCCCCGAGCGCCTCGGCGTAGGCCCGCGCTGACTCCAGCTCGCGCTCCTCCACTGCGAGGAGGAGCATGGGCCACGCTTGCAGATCGAACGGGACAGCGCCGTCCTCCTCGAGGCTCCGGTAGAGCTGCAGCGACTCCGAGAGCAGCTCGTTGATCCAGGCCGCAGGCTGGCGAAAGAGAAAACCACCGTTACGGCCGGACGCGCCTGCTCCGATCCCACGGGAGTCGACGAGCATGACGCGAGCGCCCGTCTCGGCGAGAAACCGGGCCGTGGAGCAGCCCGCGAGTCCCGCGCCGACGACGACTACGTCAGGTGTCGACCAGTTCAGGAGCTCTGCGACTCGCCCTGCTGCCCGCGGCGTTTGCGCCAGAACATGAGCCCGCCGACGGCGGCTCCGACGCCGGCGAGGGCGGCAGCCAGAGCGCCCCCGCGCTTGCCGCTGACGGCCTGGCGCGCCTTCCGCTTGGCGATGGGCTTACCGAACGTGAGCACGAGCCAGCCGACGAATGCGTTGCGTTTGCTGAACATCTCCCTCCTTTCTAGCTGGACATCTGGGCCTGGGAGACGGCCCGCTTCTTGTTGGGAAGGTGAATTGCGCGGCCGAGCGCGACCAGACCCGCTTCCTTGATCGCCTCCGAAAGAGTCGGGTGCGCGGCCATGCCGTCGGCCACGGTCTCCACCGTCGCCTCGGCGTCCAGCGCCACGACGCCCGCCTCGATCAGGTCGGTGACGTGCGGGCCGACCATGACGATTCCGAGCAGCTCGCCGTAGCGAGACTCGTGAATCGACTTCACCCAGCCGACGGTCTCGTTCTGCATCAGGGCGCGTCCGTTGGCGGCAAACGGAAAGCTTCCCGTCTCCACGTCGTCGCCGTACTGCTCTCGCGCCTCGCCCTCGGTGAGTCCAACGGCGGCGATCTCCGGATCGGTGTAGATCGGCCTGGGCACGCCTCGGTTGTCGACGACGGCTTCGTGGCCAAGCGCGTTCTCAGCGGCCACCTCGCCCTCCCGAAAGGCCGTGTGCGCGAGTTGCCAGTAGCCGGCGCAGTCGCCGACCGCGTAGATGTGGGAGACGGTCGTGCGGCGATGCTCGTCGGCGGCGATCCCCTTCTTCTTGTCGAAGTCGACGCCGATCTCCTCGAGGCCGAGCCCTTCGACGAGCGGGCCCCGACCTGTCGCCACCAGCATGAGGTCACAGTCCTTCGTCTGACCTCCGAAATAGACGCGGAGGCCGCCGTCCACCTCCTCGATCTTGTCGCACTGCGTCTCGAGATTGACCTCGATGCCCCGCTTCCTGAACTGCTTGGCGAGCTCTTTCGAAGCCTCCTCGTCCTCCTGTGGGATGAGCGCGGGAAGCATCTCGACGATGGTCACCTCGCTGCCGAAGCGGTGCAGGATCGAGGCGAACTCGCAGCCGATGATCCCGCCGCCGAGCACCACGATTCGCCTGGGCACCTCGGTCTGGGCAAGGAGGCCGGTCGAGTCGACGCACTTGTCGGAGTCGATGCCGTCGATCGGCGGCCTCAGGGGAAACGAGCCCGTGGCAATGATCGCCTGCTTGAAGGTCACGTCCTCCCCACCCTCGACCGCGATTGTGTTCGGGTCCTTGAACTTGCCGGACCCCTTGACCCATTCGACGCCGTTTGCCTTGAACAGCACGGCGACGCCCTGGGTGAGCTGCTTCACGACGGCAGCCTTCCACTCGTTCGCGGTCGCAAAGTCGAGCTCGGGCTGACCGACCTTGACGCCGAGCTTCGCGAACGTCTCTCCCGCCTCCTTGATCGCGTAGGCGGTCTGCACCCACGCCTTCGTCGGGATGCAGCCGATGCGAAGGCATGTTCCTCCGAGCTCCGGTTCGCGATCGATGCAGACGGTCTTCGCGCCGAGCTGAGCGGTGCGGATAGCCGCGGTGTAGCCGCCCGGCCCCCCGCCGAGGACGGCGACGTCACATTCCATTTCCCAGCCTTTCGTTCTCGGTTCGCTGTCACAGCGATCCTATCCGGCCGGTTAAAACCGGGAGGGCGGCTCCTGGCCGCCCTTCCCGTGACCCGGGGTTAATCCGGTCAGGCGGGAACAACGGCAATTCAGGGCCTGGGGCCGATCCCTGGAAAGAGGGAGAATTCGCTCATGCCGGAGGCGGATCGCAACAGCCGCGACGAGCAAGGGCTCTCGCCCGCGCTGCACGCGCTCTACCGCGGCGAGACGGCGGAAGCGAAGAGCCTCCTGCCTGACGAGCCGAACATCTTCGAGGCGGCCGCCTTCGGTCGCGAGGAGCGGCTCGAGGAGCTGCTCGAGAGCGATCCCGGGCTCGCCCGCACGTTCTCCGGAGACGGCTTCACCGCGCTCCACCTGGCCGCGTTCTTCGGGCACGCGGAGGCGGTACTGCTGCTCCTCGACGGCGGCGCAGACCCGAACGCTGTCGCGACGAGCGCGCAGATCGGGCCCGTTCAACCGCCGCACAGCGCCGCGGCGACCGGCCGGCTCGAATGCGTCCGGCTCCTGCTCGCGCACGGCGCCGACGTGAACGCCCGCCAGGGCGGCGGCTGCACGGCGCTGCATGCCGCGGCGGCAAGCGGCGACACGGAGCTAGCCCGGCTCCTGCTGGCCGCCGGCGCGGACGCGACCGCGAGGGCGGACGACGGGCGCGAGCCGGACTTAGGAGGACTTGGCGAAACATAGTCTGTGCCGTCGGCGGCGCGCCGCTCGCCCCAACGCATCCGCGTTCAGAATGACGGGTCGCCCCCAACGCATCCGCGTTCAGAATGACACGGGGCTCCCTGCGTCCTTGCCTCGGAACGACCAGCGCGTCCCGACGACGAGAGACGTTCCGCCAAGCCCTCCTAGATTTCCTGCGTTAGCTGAAGCCGATTCCCGTCCGGGTCGAAGACGTCGAGCAGGCGGATCGTCCCCGGGATCTCGAGCACCACGCCGATCCGCACGCCGGCTTCCCGAAGGCGTTCGGCCTCGGCTTTCACGTCCTCGACGTCCACCGCAGCCACTGCTTCCTCCCCGGCGGGCTCGGCGTCGCCCTGGAACTCGCCGTCGGAGATGGCGATCTCCACGCCGTTTCGCTCGAGCCGGATCCAGCGATCCTCCTCGTCGAAGTACACCACCTGGAAGTCCAGTTGGCCCGTGTAGAAGGCTCGTGCCGCCTCGAGATCGCTGACGCAGTACCAGATGTTCACAGGGCGAGTCCGGGCTCTTCGAGGAATGACTTCACGGTGCGCAGGAACTCGGACGCGGTTGCCCCGTCCACAGAGCGGTGGTCGACGGTGAGCGTGAGGTCCATCCTGGGCTGGATCTCCAGCTCGCCGTCCTCGACGACCGCCCGCTCCTCGATCGCGCCGACCGCGAGAATGCCGGCCTGCGGCGGGTTGAGCACCGCCGTGAAGCGCTCGACGCCGTACATGCCGAGGTTGGAGATCGTGAAGGTCCCGTTCTCGAGGTCCTCGACTTTGAGCTTTCCGCCGCGCGTTCGCTCGACGATGTCGGCCCGGGCGACCGCGATCTCCTCGATCGTCTTCGTCTCGCAGGACTGGATGACGGGGACGACGAGCCCGTGCGGGACGGCGACGGCGATGCCGATGTTGGCGGTCGGAAAGAGCAGCACCTCGTCGCCGCCGAAGTGCGCGTTCATGTCCCGGTGGCGCATGAGGGCGAGCGCCACGACCTTCGTGAGGATGTCTGAGTACGTGGGGCGAACGCCCCCCTCCTCGACGCGCTCGAGGAGCGCCTCGCGAAGGCGGATCGAAGCCGTCATGTTGGCCGACATGGCGATCTGAAAAGCCGGGGCCTCCCACGCCTCCGTCATCCGGCGCGCAATCGTCTTGCGCATCTGGTTTAGCTTCACGGTCTCAACGCGTCCGCGTTCAGTTAGACGCGCAGCAGGCTCGGGAGCGACCTGAGCGCGCTCGACGTCCTCGGCGACGATGCGGCCATCGGGCCCCGTCCCGCTCAGTTGCGCAAGGTCGATACCGCGCTCCTTGGCGATCCGCCGCGCCAGCGGCGAGGCTTTCACCCGGCCACCGTTGACGCGCTGCTCGGGCTCGCTCGGACCCTCGGGCCCCTCTTCGCGGCCACGCTCGCGCTCGTCCTCGCGCTCGGGAGGGGCGGGCTCGCCCTCCTCGGCGGGCTCTTCCTCTGTCACCTCCGTCGGCTCTTCCGTCTCGGCTTTCGGCTCGCTCGTCTCGGCGGGCACGTCCTCGCCTTGCTCGCCGATCACGGCGATCGCCTTCCCGACCTCGATCTCCTCGCCTTCCTGCGCGAGGATCTTGAGGAGGACGCCGCCGGCCTCGGCCTCGACCTCCTGGGTCACCTTCTCGGTGTCGAGCTCGTAGAGCGGATCGCCCTTCTCAACCTTGTCCCCCTCCGACTTCAGCCAGCGGACGATCGTGCCCGACTCCATGCCCTGGCCGAGACGCGGGAGCGTGACCTGGCTGCTCATTCTTTGCCGACGGTGCGCTTGATCGCCGCGAGGACGTCGTGCGCGTGGGGGATCACGAACTCCTCCATGATCGGGGCGAAGGGCAGCGGCGTGAACTTCGCCCCCACGCGCTCGACGGGCGCGTCGAGGTAGTCGAAAGCCTTCTCCTGGACAAGGGCGGCCACTTCGGCGCCCCACCCCATTCGCGTCACGGCCTCGTGGGCGACGACGCAGCGGTTCGTCTTCTTTACGGAGGCGATCAGAGCCTCCTCGTCGAGCGGCTGCAGCGTCCGCGGGTCGTAGATCTCGACGGAGATTCCGTCCTTCTCGGCTTCTGCGGCCGCATCGACAGCCTCGTGGACGAGGCGCCCCGTCGCGACCACGGTGACGTCGTCGCCCTCGCGGTGAATGCGAGCCTTGCCGAGCTCGATCGGCTCGATCTCATTCGGAACATCGCCCTTGCGCCCGTACAGCGTCCGGTGCTCGAAGAAGAGGACCGGGTTGTCGTCGTAGATCGAGCTCCACAGTAGTCCGCGCACGTCCTCCGGAGTGGACGGGAAGACCACCTTCAGCCCGGGGACGTGCACGAACCACCCCTCGAGCTGCTGCGCGTGCTGGGCGCCCGGAGACCAGCCCGCCCCGCCCTGTGTGCGGATGGTCAACGGCACCTTGATCTGGCCGCCCGACATGTAGCGGTGCTTCGCGGCCTGGTTGACGATCTGCTCCATCGCCAGGGTCGTGAAGTCCTGGTACATGATCTCGACGATCGGGCGCATGCCCGCGACGGCGGCGCCGATGCCCGCGCCCACGATCGCCATCTCGGAGATGGGCGAGTTCCGCACCCGCTCGGGGCCGAACTCGTCCAGCATCCCCTGCGTGACGCCCATCGAGCCGCCCATCTCGGCGATGTCCTCGCCCATGATGAAGACGTCCTCGTCGCGGCGCATAGCCTCGCTCATGGCGTCGCGCACGGCCTCCCTGTAACTGATCTCAGGCATCAGGCGTATACGTTTTTCAGAGCGTCTTCGGGCTTCGGATCGGTGCCCTTCTTCGCGAACTCGACGGACTCCTCGGCGATCCTCGTCGCCTCCGCGTCCATTTCGTTCCAATCCTCCTCTGAGAGCTCGAGCTGCTCGCGGAGCTTGGTGATCGGGTCGTGCTGCTGCCGGGCCTCCCGGATCTCTTCCTTGGGGCGGTAGACCTGCGGATCGCCGACGTAGTGGCCGGTCAAGCGGTAGGTCTCGGCGAGGAGGAAGATCGGGCCCTCCCCGTCGCGAGCGTGCTTGAGGGCCTTGTGCATCGTCTTGTAGACGGCCTCGACGTCTTGCCCGTCGACCTTCATCGCGGCCATTCCGTACGCCTCTGCGCGCTTCGTCAGGTCCTCGATCGGCAGCTGCTGCTTGGACGGCGTCGACTCGGCGTAGTGGTTGTTCTCGCAGACGAACACGGCCGGCACCTTCCACAGCTCGGCAAGGTTGAGCGCCTCGTGGAACGTGCCGATGTTCGTGGCGCCGTCGCCGAAGAATGCGACGGCGACGCGGGGTTCCTTCCGCATCTTGAAGGCGAGAGCGGCGCCGACGATGGCCGGGAGCCCTCCTCCCACGACAGCATTAGCACCGAGGTTGCCGCGCTCGAGGTCGTAGAGATGCATGGAGCCGCCGTAGCCGTGGCTGCAGCCCTCGACCTTTCCGTAGAGCTCCGCCATGACCTCGTTGGGGGGCGTCCCCTTCGCGATCGTGTGCCCGTGCGCGCGATGCGTGGACGCGATCACGTCGCCGTCTTCGAGCGCCCGGCAGACGCCGACGGCCACGGCCTCCTGGCCGATGGCAACGTGGAGGAAGCCGGGGAGCTCGCCAGCGCGAAAACGCTCCTCCACCTTCTCCTCGAAACGGCGGATGAGCAGCATCTCGCGCAGAAAGTCCTTCAAGCGCTCGCTGCCTTGTACCTGCTCCCTTTCCTCCAGCCTGGCCACGCGAAGACAGCGTATCCATAGGCCTCTAGACTTGCGCCCGTGACGCTAGCCGAGCAATGGCGGGAGATCGAAGCCGCTCTCCCCGAGGACTGGGGCTCCGCGCGGCTCGCGTTGACGGTGGCCGAAGACGAACGCGCGGACGAGGCGGCGCTCATGCTCGCCCCGTTCACACCCGGACGGACCGGCAGCACCCTCCGTCTGACCGCGCAGCGTGCTGCCCACCCGGAACGCGTGTTGCGACGACTTGATGCGGCGGGGGTTCGCGGGCGGCTCGACCTCCTCGGCGCCGAGGAGCCGACGTCCCGGCCCCAGCCGCGTGAGCGGTCGCGCCCCCTGGCCGAGCAGTGGGACGAGCTCGCAAGCCGCCTTCCTCCGGACTGGTCGGATGTTTACGCAGAGGTCGAGCTCGACTCGTCGGACTTCCTCCAGCGCGGCGCCCTGCTTCTCTCCCCCGTCAATCCGGCTCGCTACGGAGGGCCGACGACGCTGCGCTTCCGCGTCGCCCGTTCGGTCGGCTACGGCACAGCTCCGTCAATGGCCAGGCGCTCGCTCGAGCGGCTCGACGCCGAACGCATCACCGGCCGCCTGCGGTTCCTCCGAGTTCTCTCGGCAACGAGCCATGTCGCCACGCAGGGTCCGGTCTGGCGTGTCGCCGGAAGGTCCGTGTGAACGAGCCCGAGGTTTCCTGGAAGGCGATCGAAAAGGGCGCGCGAGTCGATGCTTCGGACGGCCAGGAGCTGGGAAAGGTCGTCGAGATCGCAGGCGATTCGGAGGCGGATATCTTTTCGGGGCTGGTCGTCTCGCTGAGTCGGCTGCGCTCCAACAGATTCCTGCCCTCCGAGCGTGTGACCCGCATCTGGCCGGACCGGGTGTCCACGAGCATCGCCAGCGACCAGGTTGAGAGCCTGCCGGAGTACAAGGAACCGGTCGCGGAGCGGTGGCAGCCCCCGGCACCCGGCTTTCTGAGCCGCCTCTTCGGCCGCCGCTGAATCGCCACATCGGGGTCAGACCCCGGCGTGGCCCAAAACGACAATGGCAGCTGGTCCTTTTCTGCCCTGGCCGCAGGTGCCATGACCTCGCAACCGCCGCTTCGCAAGCGGCGTCGCTACCCGCGTCGACTGCCACGCACGCACTTCGACATGGAGCAGATTCGGCACGAAGTACATGGCCGCAAGAGTCACGATGGGGTCAGACCCCGGTGGCTGTTTAGGCCGAGCCCCAGTAGCCGTTTAGGCGCGCAGCTCGGCGCCGAAGCGCTCGGCGAGCGCCGCGACGATCCGCTCGCGCAACTCGCGGGCGTCCTCGTCCGAGAGTGTGCGCTCCGGAGACTGGAAGGCCACTGAGAATGCGATGGACTTCTTGCCCTCGGGAATCTGCCCGCCGCGGTAGACGTCGAAGACCCGCAGCTCGCGCAGCTCTGGACCTGCCGCTTCGCGGGCGGCATCGACGAGGTCGCCGGCGAGCACGTCCTCGCGGACGACGAACGCGAGATCCTGCCGCACGGCCGGATAGGTGATCACGTCCTCGTAGACGAGGCGCTCGGACACGGCGGCGAAGAGCGACTCGAGGTCGAGCTCGAACACGCCCCATTCCCCCTCGAGCAGAGTCGGATGGAGCTCACCGAGCCAGCCGGCGTCCACGCGCGCGGCCTTCCCCGGATGGAGGAACTTCCTCTCGGCGGGCTCCGGGCGCAGCTCGACGTGCAGGGCGCCGTAGAGCGTCTCCAGGATCCGCTTGGCGCCGAAGAAGCCGCCCTCGGCGATGCCGCCCAGATGCCAGTGCTCGTCCGGCCGCGGTTCCCCGGACGGCAGATACACCCTGGCGATCTCGAAGAGGGCGATGCTCTCGTTCCCAGCGTCGACGTTTCGCCGCGCGGACTCCACGAGGCCGTGAAGGAGCGTCGTCCGCAGGATCGCCTGCTCGGCCGACAGCGGGACGGGCAACCGAATGACATCCTGGGCGGGATCCTCCGGAACGAGGCTCGACGTATACGCCTCCGAGCAGCCGGCGCCCGCAAGGACGCCCTCGACCACTCGGCGCAGCCGCTGGTCGCGGGTGAGCATGGCTGCTCCTCCATGCGCGACCGTGAACGGGACCTCTGGCAGGTGGAAACGCGCCACCTCCTCGACGAGGTCCGCCTCGCGTGTGACGTCCCGGGCGCGCCAGGTCGGAACCGTGACCGAGCTCCCGGAGAACTCGAACCCGAGCCGCTCGAGCGTCCGCTTCTGCTCCGCCGGATCGAGCTCGAGCCCGACGAGATTGCTCGCGCGCTCCGGGCGGAACTCGACGACCGGCCGCTCGGGCAGCGGCCCTTTGACGTCCGTGTCGCCGGTCCAGCGCGCAGCCGCGAGCTCGACCAGCAGCTCGGTGGCGAACGTGGCCGCTTGAGGGGCGAGGTAGGGATCGACGCCCTTCTCCCAACGGTTCGAGCCCTCGGTGCGCAGCGCGTGTCGCTCCGAGCTCTGGCCGATTCCGAGCGGCTCGAAGTTCGCCGCCTCCAGCAGGACGGTCGTCGTCTCAGGCCGCACCTCGGTCTCGAGTCCGCCCATGATCCCGGCAAACGCCACCGCGCGCTCAGCATCTGCGATGACGAGGTCGGCCGGGTCCAGCTTGCGGAGCTCTCCGTCGAGGCTCGTGAACTCCTCTCCCGTGCGTGCGCGCCGCACGATGATGCGGCCGCCCGCCAGCGTGTCGAAGTCGAAGACGTGGAGCGGGTTCCCGAGCGCATGCATGACGTAGTTCGTCACGTCGACGACGTTCGAGATCGGGCGCATGCCCGCGGACACGAGGCGCGCCCTCAGCCAGGCTGGAGACGCTTCCACGCGCACGTCGCGGAAGAGGCGGCCGATGTAGCGCGGGCAGCCTTCGAAGTCCTCGATCGTCACGTCGACCGGCTCGTCGCCGACCCGCTCGGGCTCGGCGCCCGGCAGCGGCCCGAGCTCGAGGTCGTAGAGCGCGGCCACCTCGCGGGCGACTCCGTAGACCGCTAGCAGGTCGGGCCGGTTCGGAGTCGTCTCGAGCTCCAAGACGGTGTCGGAGAGCGGGAGCACGTCGGCCAGCGGCGTCCCGGGCTCCCAGGGCTCGGTGAGGACGAGAATCCCCGAGTGGTCGGTGCCGAGCTCGAGCTCGCGCTCGGAGAGGATCATCCCGTCCGAGACCGTTCCGCGGAGCTTCGCCCGCTCCAGCCGACGGCCGTCCGGCAAGACGGCGCCCGGCAGTGCGACCGCGACCGTCGCCCCCTCGCCGAAATTCCACGCTCCGCAGACGATCTGGCGCGGCTCGTCGTCTCCCACGTCCACGGTGCAGAGCTGGAGGCGGTCGGCGTTGGGATGCTTGCCGGCCTGCAGAACGCGCCCGACCCGGTAGAGGCCCAGGTTGCCGTCCTCGTCGACCACGCCGTGCCGGATGATCCGCTCGACCCCGGCGACAGAGATCGTCAGCCGCTCGGCAAGCTCCTCCGCCGGCGCGTCGACGTCGACGTAATCGCGCAGCCAGGTAAGCGGAACCAGCATGGGTCAGAACTGGCGCAGGAAGCGCAGGTCGTTTTCCCAGAACATGCGGATGTCGGGCACGCCGTGGCGGAGCATGGCGATCCGCTCGAGGCCGAGGCCGAAGGCGAAGCCCGACACCTCCTCGGGGTCGTAGCCCACGTTGCGGAGAACGTTCGGATCCACGAGGCCCGAGCCGCCCATCTCGATCCACCCCGTCTGCTTGCAGACGGAGCAGCCCGCTCCGTCGCACAGGAAACACGACACCGCAGTGCCGAGCGACGGCTCCGTGAAGGGGAAGAAGTCCGTCATGAAACGCACGCGCCGGTCTTCGCCGAAGAGCGCCTTCGCGAGATGCAGGAGCGTCCCCTTCAGGTCCGCCAGCGTGATGTCCTTGTCGACCGCCAGACCCTCTACTTGATGGAAAAGCGGGCTATGCGTCGCATCGACCGTGTCGCGGCGGTATGTGCGGCCGAGCGAGACGATGAAGACCGGTGGGTCCTGCGCCTCCATCACCCGGATCTGCGACGCGGACGTCTCCGTGCGTAGGACGATGTCCCCGTTCAGGAAAAGCGTGTGGAGCGGCGAGCGCGTCACGTGCCCCGGCGGCATGTTGAGGGCGTCGAACAGATGCCACGTGTCCTCGACCTCGTCCCCGTCGACGATCGTGTATCCGAGGCCGAGGAAGACGTCCTCGACCTCCCGACGGATCTGTGTGATGAGATGAAGATGTCCGCGTTGCGTTGCCCGAGCAGGCAACGTGACGTCGACTGGCTCCTCGGCCAGGCGTTGCTCTAGGTCGGCCCCCCGAAGCGCCGCCTCCCGCTCCTCGATGGCCCGCTCGAGCTGCTCGCGAAGCGTGTTGAGGACGCGGCCTGTCTCGGGATCTCGCACCTCCCTGAGCGCCTGCTTCAGCTCGCTCTTACGACCGAGGTAGCGCACACGGGCAGCGTCGAGCTCGTCGAGCGTCTTCGCGCCCGAAATCGCGCTTTTCGCCTCGTTTTGCAGCGCCTGGGCGTCCATGGCGCGAGCGTATCATCGAGTTGTGGCTAGCTCCTATGACTCGATTGCGGGGCTCTACGATCCGTGGAGCCGGAGCGTCACGGAGGACGTGGACTTCTACGTCGCCGAGGCGCGCAAGGCCGGCGGCCCGGTCGTCGAGCTCGGTGTCGGAACTGGGCGGATCGCCGTGCCGACCGCCCAGGCAGGCGTCCCCGTGATCGGGATCGACTCCTCCGAGGGCATGCTGGATGTCTGCCGTGCGCGGGCGGAGGAGGCGGGCGTCGGCGAGCTCGTCGACCTGCGTCCGGGCGACCTGCGCCGCCCGCCGGTCAAGGAGCGCGTGGCTCTCGTCACGTGTCCCTTTCGCGCGTTGCTCCACCTGGAGTCCGACGAGGAGCGCCTGGAGGCCCTGGGCGCCGTCCGCGGACTTCTCCTTCCAGGCGGCCGCTTCGTGTTCGACGTCTTCGCCCCCAGCCGCGACGACGTCCTCCAAACCCATGGACGCTGGATCGAACGCGAGCCGGGCATCTGGGAGCGGGCTGACTGGGACACCGGTCGGCGCGTGCTCACGCTGACCGTTCGCGGCGAGGCCGGGGAGACGCGTATGTACCTCGCCTGGCGCTCGCCGGAGGAGTGGCGGCACCTCCTCGAGCGGGCAGGCCTCGAAGTCGTCGCCTGCTACGGGTGGTTCGACCTGCGCCCGTATGACGGTGGCGAGGACTCGGTCTGGATCGCTCGCCGACCGACGGATTAGGCTAGGCGCGTGTTCTGGGTCGTGCTCGCCATCGTCGCGCTCGTCTTGCTGGTGGCGATCCTCCTCGTCACGCTCTACAACCGGTTGGTTCGCCTCCGCAACCGCGCCGAGAACGCGTGGGCACAGGTGGACGTCCAGCTTCGCCGCCGGTACGACCTCATCCCCAACCTCGTCGAGACGGTCAAAGGCTACGCGTCCCACGAGCGCACGACCTTCGAGGAGGTCACAAAGGCGCGGACGGCTGCCCAGCAAGCGCAGACGGTACAAGAGCAGGCGAATGCCGAGAACATCCTCACTGAGGCGATCGGGCGACTCTTCGCGGTGGCGGAGCAGTACCCCGAGCTGCGCGCGACAGAGAACTTCCAGCAGCTCCAGGGCCAGCTCGAGGAGACCGAGGGCAAGATCGCCGTCTCGCGCCAGGTCTACAACGACGCCGTCCTCACCTACGACACCGCGCTCGAGACGGTGCCGACGAACATCGTCGGAAACATGTTCAGCTTCAAAGCACGCGAGTACTTCGAGGTCGAGGAGCCGGCCGCGCGGGAGGCGCCACGCGTGCAGTTCTGAGGGGTGCGGCGCTCGCAGTCGCGCTCCTGATCGTGAGCCTCGCGGCCGCGGGCGAGGCGGCGGCCAAATCCTTCTCTCTCCCTCAGGCCAGCGTCGCCGTCGCCGTCGAGCCGGACGGCTCCCTCTCGGTCGAGGAGCACATCACGTTTGCCTTCGACGGCTCCTTCTCCGGGGCGTACAGGGATATTTCGTTGCGGCAGGGAGAGGCGATCCAGGACGTGTTCGTCGCCGAGGAGGGCGCCCGTTACTCGCCGGGGGCATCCGCGGAGCTCGGGAGCTCCGGCTCGCCGGGAACGTTTGGGACGGCGCAGATCGAGGGCGGGCTGCGGATCGTCTGGCACTACGGGGCGTTCTCGGAGGTTCGTACCTTCACGGTCGGCTACCGGCTCGTCGGGGTCGCGGTCGCCTACGACGACGTCGGCGACGTCAACCTCAAGGTCTGGGGAGACGAGTGGGAGCAGTCCCTGGGGCAGCTGACGACGGTGTTACTCCTCCCGACGTCGGCTACCGGGCCCTCGTACCGCGTCTGGGGCCACCCGGTCTCGGTCCGTGGAGACGTGACCCGCACCGCCCAGCAGGTGGAGCTGCGCGCCGTGCGCGTGCCGTCGCATCAGTTCGTCGAGCTTCGCGTCGTCTTCCCGCGCTCCGTGCTCTCCTCGACCGAAGGGACGCAGGTACGCCACGAAGAGGCGCTCGATCGCATCGTCGCGGAGGAGCGCGCGGACGCCGCCTCCTACGAGCGCGACCAGGAGAAGATCCGAAACGCGCTCGATCACTTGCCGCTGACGATTCTGGTTCTCCTGGCCGCAGCCCTCCTCCCCGCTCTCTGCGTCCTCGGGGCGACGTACTGGTTCTTCGGGCGGGAGCGGAAGCTGGGCTACGACCGCGAGTACGAGCAGGAGCCACCGTCCGAGCTCGAGCCGGCGCTCGTCCCGCCGCTCCTCCGGCAGAGCCCGGCGGTCGGCTCCTTCGAGTTCACAGCCACCCTCTTCGATCTCATTCGGAAGGGGCGCTACAACGCGGAGCAGGTCACGACGGATCGCAGCGTGTGGGCCGGGCTTCGCCATGAAGAGATCGCCGACCTCGAGCTGTCGAAGGCAAACGACGACGAGGTCTCCGCAGTCGAAGGTCCCGTCACGAAGGTGATCGACGCGATCCTCGCGACGGGCCCGGAGCGGCTTTCGAACTTCCGTGAGCGCATCGAGGAAGACCGAGCTGCGAACAGCACCCGCTTCAAGGCGTTCAAGACAGCCGTGGCCGATGCGGTGCGCGACCGGCGTTGGTTCGCAAGCGACGGGCTGAGGCTCATGCTCGGTGCCGGACTCCCGTTTGCGGTTGCTGGAGCTCTGATGCTGTGGACCGGCGTTGAGCGCTTCGAGTCGTTCGCTCCTCGCTGGGGCGACGTGCTCCTGATCGCCTTCGGGGTCTGCCTGCTCGTGAATGCAGCAATCCTCCTGATCGCGGGGCGTCGCGTGGCGTTGTGGCGCCGGAGACGGCCTGAGATCGAGCAGGAGGCACAGCGCTGGGAAGCCTTCCGTCGCTATCTCACCGACTTCCCACGGCTCGACATCGCCCCGCCGGCTTCCCTCGAGCTCTGGGAGCGCCTACTCGTCTACGGGATCGCCTTCGGGATCGCCGAGCGCGTGCTCCAGGGAGCCCATCTGCACATGCCCGAGGAGCTGCACAACCAGAGCTCGATCTACTGGATCAGCCCGAGCAGCGACCTGGGGTCGGGGCCCTCGGCGCTCGGGATCAGCGACCTCAGCTCCGGGTTCGGAAGCGCTCTGGCTCCCCCGTCGAGCGGCTCGGGGGGATTCGGCGGCGGTTTCTCCGGCGGCGGTGGAGGCGGAGGGGGCGGCGGTGGCGGGGGCGCCTGGTAGATCCATCCGGCTCGTCAGGGACGGATTGTGTTCCACACGCACAAGCGGATTCGGCGCAGCACGCCCCGAATCGGCCGGCAAAGTCCGGGGAAACAGGCCATTCAGACTTTGTGCGCGTGAAACACAAGCGCACGTCTCGGCCGAGGGGGTTACGTCCGGCGGCGGGTGAACTCGTGCAGGGCGATTGCGCCTGCGACAGCGACGTTGAGCGACTCGGCATCCTCGGCCAGCGGGATCGAAGCCAGCTCGTCGCAGGAGGCGGCGACGTCCTCGGGCAACCCCTGGCGCTCGGCTCCGAGGACGAACGTCATCCGCTCTCCTAGGTCGAGCTCGGGGAGCGGCCGGCCACCGCGTGGAACGAGCCCGATCCGGGGCCCGGGTGCCTCGTCGAAGGAGGCTTGCGGGACGCGGAACGCCGCGCCCATCGAAGCGCGGAGCGCCTTCGGCGAGGTTGGGTCCGCGCAACCAGGCGAGAGGGCGACGAACGCGGGTCCGAGCGCGTCCGCAGTGCGGATGAGCGTGCCGACGTTTCCGGGGTCGCCTACGTGCCAGAGAGCGAGGCCGGCAGGCGGGTCTACCCCGCGAGGCAGATCCGCCCGGCGGAAGACGACGATCACCCTCGCCGGATGGGCGAGCGTCGAGAGCTCCGCCATGAGCTCGGGCGCTACGAGCTCCGCCCGCGGCAGGCGCTCGACGAGAGCGGGCCGCTCCGCGTCAACGAGCGCTTCGACGGGCTGGAGCCCCGCGTCGAGTCCCGCCCCGACGAGATCCTCTCCCTCGCAGGCGAAGAGCCCGAGCTTGTCGCGCTGGCGGCGAGCCGAGAGCTTGCGCACGAGCTTCAAGCGCGGATTCGCCGCCGAAATGATCAAGCGACCCACTCCATACTGTTTCCGTGGCCGTGCAGCCGGGCGAGGCGGCGCCTCTCCCCGGGCCAAGTCTGAACGTCGAGGGCGAAGCCCATGGCCTCGGAAGCGACGTACTCGTACGAGACCCAGGCGAGCGAGCCGCGCTGGCCCTCCTGTTCGAGTGCGCTTTCGACAAGCGCTCGATCTTCCTCCCGCAGGTACATGAGCGAGGCCGAGTGGAACACGACCGTCAGCGCGTCGAGATCCCGCTCGGCCAGGAGAGCAGGTAGCACCTCGACGAAGTCGCCCAGCATGAGGCGCGGTGGATCTGCTCGCACGATCTGGATCGCCCGCTGCACTCGCTCGAGCCGGTTCGCCTGGTCGGCCCAGACGAAGGCCTCGAGCAGGCGTGCGCCGTGGTCGGTAGTGACATCGACCGGCCAGCGCTCGATTCCGGTCCGTCGCCTGACGTTCACACGCACGGCGAGAAGCTCCGGCGGCGGGCCGACCTCCGCCTCTCCCGACAGCTCGAGCGCCGCGTCCTTCGCTCCCCAGGTTCGATCGCCGTAGCGGTAGCGGTAGCGGTCCCAGAAAAGATTCAGCCCCGCGCTGGGCCCCAGCTCGACGAGGTCGAGGGGACGCTGGTCCACGGCGCTCAGGAAGCCGGGCAGGAGGCCCCAGCAGCGCTGCACCTCGTTCGTCTGCACCGGTTGCTCGGCGACGAAGCGTGCGAGCCAGTCGCGGTTGGCCTCGAGAACGCCCCTCAGCTTCGCCCACGGATGCTGGACCACGCCGGCCAGCTCGAGGTAGTGCACGCCGGCGAACAGCCGGAGCGGCCCTTCCCAGTACGGCTTGTGGACGCCGACAATCTCGGCGACGATCGGATCGTCGGCGTACGCCCGCGCGAGCGCTGCGTAGAGCTTGGAGCCGCCGCGCACGAAATCGTCCGCCATGCGGCGGAAGACCTCGGCGAGGGATTCTTCGCTCAGGTCAGGCTTCGAGGGCCGATTTGGCCTCGGCCGCGATCGCGGAGAAGGCGGCCGGGTCGCTCACGGCGAGGTCCGCGAGGACCTTGCGGTCGAGCTCGATGTTCGCCTTGCGGCACCCGGCCACGAACTGGTTGTACGACAAGCCCTCCTGCCGCGCCGCTGCATTGATACGGACGATCCAGAGCCGCCGGAAGACGCGCTTCTTCTTCTTGCGGTCACGGTAGGCGTGGACGTCTGCATGGAGGATCGCCTCCTTGGCCTTGCGGTAGGAGACGTGCGGCTGCCCGACATAGCCCTTCGCCTGCTCGAGCGCCTTGCGGCGCTTCTTGCGAGCGTGAACGGATCTCTTGATGCGCGGCACTCCTACCTCCCCAGCAGGCGCTTCACTTCATGGGCGTCTGCACCCGCGACGGATTGGTCACGGCGAAATGCGCGCTTACGCTTCTGGCTCTTCTTCTCCAGGTTGTGGCTCTTCATCCCATGACGGCGCAGGACGCGGCCGGTCCCGGTCACCTTGAAGCGCTTCTTTGCCGCTCTCTTCGTTTTTTGTTTAGGGCTCATTTCGGGATGGACCTTCGTCGTCGGGGTGCGATGGGCGGGGCAAGGCAAGGACGCAGGGAGCGTTCGTATCGATCTTTAGATACGGGCGCGACCGAGGACGCCGCCTTGCGTCGTCGAGCGCAGCCCGGCGACTCAAGGCTTCATTCCGAAAGGGGCCCTTAGGCACTTTGGGCTGCCTCCACCGGCTGGCCTGCGGCCTTGGTCGGGCCCAGGACCATGACCATGTTGCGCCCGTCCTGGAGCGGCGGCGACTCGATCTGGCCGATGTCCTTGACGTCTTCGGCCAGACGCATGAGCAGGTCGCGCCCGCGCTCCGGATGGGTCTGCTCGCGCCCGCGGAACATGATCGTCACCTTCACCTTCGCGCGCGATTTCAGGAAGCGCATCACGTGGCCCTTCTTGGTCTCGTAGTCGTGAACTCCGATTTTTGGCCGCATCTTGATTTCCTTGACGTGGATCTGGGACTGGTGCTTGCGCGCCGTCTTGGCCTTCTGCTCCTGCTCGTACCGGTACTTGCCGTAATCCATCACGCGGCAGACCGGCGGATCGGCATTCGGCGCGATCTCGACCAGGTCGAGGTTCTTGCTGAACGCGTATTCGAGAGCCTCGTCGCGCCCCTTCACGCCGATCTGGGAGCCGTCCGAGTCCACGAGCCGCACCTGCGGCGCCCGGATCGCTTCGTTGATCCGAACCTGTGGCCCTACCGGCCTCGGAGGCTCAAACCCCCCGCGGCGTGGCCTCACTGAAATGTCACCAAGTTGTGCTGGTTCCTCCTCCTAGACGAACGAAAAGCTGCGCACAGGCAGCTCGTCAACTCCCCTTTTCGGTTGAACCTCCTCGGAGCCGGCGGCTCGGAAGGTGAGGAAACATGCTCCTGCTTGCAGGGGTCACACCTTAGCAGCCGATTGCAGCTCGCTGAGCAGAGCTTCCCAGCTCACCGTCACCTGCTCGCCCCTGCGCCGGCGAAGGGCCAGCGCGTCGAGGGACTCGCGCTCCCCCCACACGACGACGTACGGGATCTTGTAGAGCTCCGCGTCGCGGATCCGGCGGCCCAGCGTCTCCTCGCGCTCGTCGACCGAGGCGCGGAACCCGTGCACGCGGAGGTCGTCAGCGAGCGACTCCGCGTCGGCGCGGTAGGGATCGGAGACCGGCAGGACGCGCACCTGCTCGGGCGCCAGGAAGAGCGGCAGATCTCCGCCCGTGTGCTCGAGGTAAATCCCGATGAAGCGCTCGAGCGACCCGAGCAGAGCACGGTGGATCATCACCGGCGTGTGCTCGGCGTTGTCGTCGCCCTGGTAGGTGAGGCCGAAGCGCGCGGGCATCTGGAAGTCGAGTTGGATCGTGGAGATCTGCCAGCTGCGGCCAAGCGAGTCCGACATGTGCATATCGATTTTCGGCCCGTAGAAGATTCCTTCACCCTCGCTGACCCGGTAGGCGAGGCCCTGTCGCTCTAGGGCGGCTGCGAGCGCCTCTTCGGCCTTGTCCCACTCCTCGTCCGTGCCGAGACGGTTCTCCGGTCGCGTGGAGAGCTCGGCACGAACGTCGAGTCCGAGGAGCTCGTACAGATAGAAGGCGAAGTCGAGGCAACCGAGGACCTCGTCCTCCACCTGCTCGGGCGTGCAGTAGATGTGAGCGTCGTCCTGCACGAAGTGGCGCACGCGTAACAGCCCGTGCAACGTGCCGGAGAGCTCGTTGCGATGGAGGTTCCCCGCCTCGGCGAGGCGGCGAGGAAGCTCGCGGTAGCTGTGTGGAGTTTGCCCATAAAGAACGCAGTGGCCAGGGCAATTCATCGGCTTGAGCCCGTACTCGTGACCCTCTGCCTCGAGGGTGAACATGTTCTCCCGGAACTTGTCCCAGTGACCGGAGGTCCGCCAGAGGTCGGAGTCGTAGAGCTGCGGCGTGCGGATCTCGTGGTAGCCGCGCTTGGCGTTCTCGCGCCGGCGGAGATCCTCGAGCACGTTCCAGATCACCATGCCGCGCGGATGCCAGAAGGGCATCCCGGGCGCGAGCTCGGAGAAGTCGACGAGGGCGAGATCCTTGGCGAGCCGCCGGTGGTCGCGGCGCTTCGCCTCCTCGAGCCGATGCAGATACTCCTCGAGATCCTTGGGGTCGTAGAAGGCGGTGCCGTACACGCGCGTCAGCTGCGGCTTGGTCTCGTCGCCGCGCCAGTACGCGCCTGCGAGCGAGAGGAGCTTCACCGCCTTGATCGGCTTCGAGTTCTGAAGATGCGGTCCGCGGCAGAGATCGACGAAATCCCCCTGCTTGTAGAAGGAAAGTGAGCCATCCGCTGTGTCGACGAGCTCCACCTTGTACGGCTCACCTTCCTCTTCGAAGTAACGGCGGGCCTCGTCGCGGTCGACCTCGCGGCGCTCCCACTCCCGGCCCTCCGCGATCTCGCGCCGAATCTCTTCCTCGAGCCGCTCGAGCGCCTCCTCCCCGATCGGCTCGGGAAACTCGAAGTCGTAGTAGAAGCCGTTCTCGATCGGCGGGCCGATTGCGACCTTCGTACCCGGGTACAGCCGCCGGGCAGCCTCGGCAAGGAGATGGGCGGCAGAGTGGCGGAGGACGTAGAGAGCATCCGGGTCGTGCTTGTCCCGCGTCGTCAGGATCTGGATCTGCTCGCCGTTCTGGAGCGGCAGCCGCAGGTCGCGGAGATCGCCGTTCGAACGCACGAGCACGGCCTGTTCGGCCAGCTTCGGGCCGATCGCCCGCGCCGCGTCGAGGCCGGTGGCGCCGTCAGGAAGTTCCAGCTCCGAGCTGTCGGGAAGAACGACTTTCACGATGGAAGAGGATACTCAGGCCCCGAGCGACCAAGACCCTGACGAGACGGAGGAAGGCTCGCCGGTTCCCGACCCAGAAGACAAGAACGGCGGCGACGCAGACGACGTACCCGAAGCTGACTAAAGCGCACGCTCGGCCCTTCCGATGACGCCGGCATGCGCCGGTTGTTCCTGCTGGTCGGGGTCGTACCTCTCCTGACGGGGTGTTTCTACCTTCCGATCTTCGACAGCAGCTCGTCCTCGGCTAGCGGCGAGACCTCGAGCGCACAGTCGAACGTCCGGAACTCAGTGCCCGCCATCGAGGCCTGGTACGCCGACCACGGGACCTACGCCGGCATGACGCTCGCGCTCATCCAGCACCGCTACGACGCCAGCGTCAAAGAGGTCACACTCGTCCGCCCACTGAACCGCAAGACCTACTGCGTCGAGAGCATGGTCGGGAGAACAAGCTACTTCAAGGCGGGCCCCGCAGCGGACATCCTCGAGGGCCACTGCGGTGACCGTGTAGCTCAGGCGCCTCCTCCACTCCAGGCGCCCACCTACGACGCGGCCACAAACGTGCGCGCCGCGATTCCGGCCATCGAAGCGTGGAACGCCGACCGCGGGACGTACGCCGGAATGACGGTGAAGAAGCTCCGCAGCCGCTATGACGCGGGTATCCCAGAGACTGTGACCATCGTTCGCGCCACCAGGACGACCTACTGCGTCGAATCGACCGCGAAGGGCGAGACGTACTCGTTCCGCGGCCCGCACGGGCCGCTGGCGCCGGGCGGCTGCTAAGCGGAACGCTCTCGCCTCGGCGAGAGTACTGGTGTAGATGCTGTCTCCGCTCCGCTTGTGCGCCACGCTCGGCGCGATTCTGGTGCTTGCCGGCGCGTGCAACAGCTCCAAAAGCGCCGTTGAGCCGAGCACCCCTACGACGTCAAACACGGTTCGGAGTGCGGCTGCGAGCAAGAGCTCGTGCAATCCGCCGCAGGTCCAGTACACCCCCTACCCCGGCCATGGCGATGGGCTCTCCCAGATTCCGTGGATACGAGGCGAACCGCGCGCTTCGGAGCTGGTCGCCTTGCTGTGGTATTGGCCGCAGGAGTGGCAACGGCGACACCTTCGCGAAGCGCGAATCTTCACGGGAGGGGTCGCCCCCGCAGGTTACAACGTCAAGGTCATGTGGGTCTTCCTGTCCCGCTCGGCCGCCGGGCGCGCTGGGAGCGAGCTTGTTGTCGAGGGGCGTCGTCTCGACGGCCCCGGCAGATTCAAGGACTCGTTTGCGGCGATCGGCTACGCCGGGCAGGGGGAAGCCCCGTCCTACGCCTCGATCATCGTCGTTCCCGAGCCGGGATGCTGGCGCCTGAATCTTTCAAGCGGTGCGCTGCGCGCTCACGCCGACTTTCGGGCCGTCAAAGGGTAACGACACGCTACGCGGACAGCGCCTTCGCAAGCGCCTCCCGGCCGCGGCTCAAGACCGGCTCTCCGTGAGAGACGAGCACCATGTCGACCTGCAGGTTGAGGAGCGATCGCAGCGCCTTGCGCAGCTGAGCTTGGTTCATCTTGCTGGGGAGATAGCGAAGCCACGATTCCGGGCAGACGCGCAGACCGCCGCGGTCTCCTCCGAGCAGCCTGTCCCCGGGAATGAGCGCGCGGTGCTCTGGCAGCCACACCATCGTCTCCCCCGCCCCGCGGATCTGAATCGTCTCGACACCCTCGGGGAGGGTCTTCTTGGCGCGGGAGGTCGAGGCACCGTAGCGGGCAACGAGTTCATCGCGGCTCCGGCGGTGGAACTGGAGGGTGGTGAGGATGACGACGGGGCGACTGTGACTGCGCACCAACTCGTCCAGTTCTCGCCCCAAATCGGATCGATCCGCAGGCGCGAGCGGGTCGACGAGCACGAGCGCGTCGCGCGCGGCGTACGCCACCGACCCGACGTCCGGACCCCAGTCCGCCGCGCTGCCAGGCTGCGGATCGGCCTCCGCATCGGGATGCCGGGCTGTCCACCGATAGAGACCCCGCCGGAGCTCGCAGAGCGCGCTCACTCGCCTTCGACCGCGGCGCGCAGCTGCGGCGGGCACTTGAGCCAGTAGCTCTCCCGCAGCCACTCGAGGGCGCAGTCGAGCGCCTCCTCGTCCGCGATCTCGGCTGTGACCCACCCGTAGCGGCCGACATATCGCGCGGTGCTCACGAACGGGAACAGATGAGCGACCTCGCGCTCCTCCGCGGTCAGCTTCACGGTCAGGAAGACGCAGTCCTCACCCACTGACATTGACGCGAACATCTTGTTCTCGGCCACCTTGAAGACTGGATGGCCCCACGGCTCGTCCTCGTAGGTCTCGGGGAAGGAAAGCGCGAGCTCGCGCAGCTGCTCGGCGAGATCCTCGAGGTCCGGCATCTCCGGCGAGGAGCCTATCGAACTCGATTAGCTCGCCCGGTCGTGCTCGAATCTGATCTCGGGGTCGAGCACGACCTCGCCGTCCGCGACGCGCCGGACTGCGTCGGCAAAGCCCGAGAGATCCGCGACGCGGTCCTTCAGCAGGTATCCGACCGCCTGGGAACAGCTGGCCAGAAGCTCTCGGGCATAAGCCGGCTCGGCGTACTGAGAAAGAACGAGGATGGCGGTCTCCGGGTGGCGGTCGCGGATCGTTTGAGCCGCCCGCAGCCCCTCGTCGGCGTGGCCCGGGGGCATCCGGATGTCGACGATCGCCACATCCGGAAGGGTCTCGTCGATCTTGCGGAGGAGATCCTCGGCGTCGTCGGACTGGCCGACGATCTCGAAGCCCTCCTGCTCGAGCACGAGGGCGATGCCTTCGCGCAGCAAGACCGAGTCGTCCGCGAGAACGACCCGCAGGGCGGGAGGACGCTCGCCGTCCTGGTCGACCCCTCGGAGGGCCGGGAATTCGTCGGGGAGACCGGGGACGACGACCTGGTAGATCCGCTCCGGGGTCGGAAGGCCTCGCAGCCGGTACGACCCGAGCTCCCGGCGTTCGACTTCCTCCGGAACCAGCTCGTGCGTCGCCTCCGAGATGAGAATCTGACCGCCGTGTCCGGCGAAGCAGATCCTCGCAGCCTTGTGCACGTCGACGCCGAGGTAGTCCTTGTCCGCATAGATCGCCTGGCCTGTGTGCATGCCCATACGAATCCGGAGCTCAACGTCCTCCGGCCACGGGTGGGACGAGATGGCCCGTTGTGCCGCGATCGCCGCCTCGGCCGCTGCCGCCGCGTCCTCGAACGCAACGAAGAACTCATCGCCGCGCACGTCGATCTCGACGCCGTCGGCTTCTGTAACAGCCGAGCGAACGAGGGTCCGGTGCTGGACCAGCACCTTCTGGAAGTCGTTCGCAAGTCTGTGCGCGAGATCGGTCGAGCCTTCGACGTCCGTGAAGAGGAAGGTGACCGTCCCGGTCGGCAGCTCGGCCATCAGGCGCGGGCGGCGAGGGTCGAGATCGCCTGCAGCTTGTTCATGGCGTCGAGCGCGGCGACCTTGTAGGACTCGGCCAGCGTCGGGTAGTTGAAGACGGCGTCGACGAGGTAATCGACGGTGCCGCCGTTCCCCATCACCGCTTGACCGATGTGCACGAGCTCGGTCGCGTTCGTTCCCAGGACGTGGACGCCGAGCAGCGTCCGGTCCTCGAGCGAGACGAGCAGCTTCAGCATCCCGTAGGAGTCGCCGAGGATCTGCCCGCGGGCGAGCTCCCGGTAGCGGGAGATGCCGATCTCGTACGGACAGGCCGCGTCCGTCAGCTCCTCCTCGTTGCGGCCGACGTAGCTGATCTCCGGGATCGTGTAGATGCCGAACGGCAGCAGCTCGCTCATTGAGTGCGTCGGCTGGTCGAGCGCGTGAGCGGCGGCGAGGCGACCCTGCTCCATGGAGGTCGCGGCGAGACTCGGCCAGCCGATGACGTCGCCGGCCGCATAGATGTGGTCGACGGCCGTGCGGAAGTCCGGCCCCACTTCGATGTAGCCGCGTTCGTTCGCGTCGAGACCGGCGATCTTCAGATCAAGATCGCCCGTCTCTCCCTGCCGGCCGGCCGCGTAGAGGACGACTTCGGCAGGGATCCTCTTCCCGCTCTCGAGGAGGCTCATCGTCGCGCCGTCATGGCGTTCGACGGCCGTCACCGCCTCGCCGAAGCGAAACACCACCCCGAGGTCGCGAAGGTGGTACTGGAGGCCTTCGGCGATCTGTGAATCGACAAAGTCGAGTAGGCGGTGGCGCTTCTCGACCACGGTGACCTTCGTCCCGAGCGCCGCGAACATCGACGCGTACTCGATCCCGATGATCCCGGCGCCGACAACCACGATCGACGCCGGAAGGCGTTCGAGCAGGAGCAGGCCGTCCGAATCGAGGATCGTCTGGTTGTCGAACTCCACGGTCGTCGGCCGGTGCGGCCGCGTCCCCGTAGCGATCACGATCTTCTCGGCTGAGATGCGCCGCTCCTCGCCGCCCGAGATGGCCATCGTGTGCGGATCGACGAAACGTGCGATTCCGTTGATGACGTGGACGCGATTCCGCGCAAGCTGGTTGCGGACGATGTCGACCTCGCGCTCCACCACCTGGCGGGTCCTCAGCCCGAGATCCTCGACGGTGATGTCTTCCTTGAGCCGGTAGCTGTCTCCGTAGACGGCTCGCTGGCTGATCCCGGTGAGGTAGATGACCGCCTCGCGGAGGGTCTTCGACGGGATCGTCCCGCGGTTGACGGAGACGCCGCCGATCGTCCGCCGCTCGACGATCGCGGCGCGCCGGCCGAGCTTCGCGGCCTGGATGGCCGCCTTCTGCCCGGCAGGGCCCGAGCCGATGGCGAGGAGGTCGTAGTCGTAGCCGTCTTCCACAGCCTCAAACCGTACTACGCGGCCGCTGGTTTTACGCCGCGCGGAGCGGTGTGAACGCCCAGCGGACGCCGTCGACCGTCCAGCCCGCCACGGCGAAGAGCAGGACGCCGAGTGCGAGGGTGCCGATGAACATGCGCTTCTTCATGTCGACAGCCTCCCAGGTCGCGCCTCGTCCGCTAATGAGGCCAGCAGGCGTCTCGCAGTGCGGCCAGCCGTACCTAGGCAAACCCTCCTAGCCGCGGAGATACGCCAGGACAGCCAGGACCCGCCGGTGATCGGCGGTGGCCGGCGGTAAACGAAGCTTCGAGAAGATGCTCGTCACGTGCTTCTCGACCGCCCTTTCGGTGACGACGAGCCGCTCGGCAATGCCCTGGTTCGAACGGCCTTCCGCCATCAGCCCGAGCACCTCCCGCTCCCGGGCCGTTAGCTCGTCGAGCGGGCCATCCCGGCGGCGGCGCCCGACGAGCTGGGTGACGATCGTCGGGTCGAGAGCCGAGCCGCCGTCTCCCACCCTGCGCACCGCGTCCGCAAACTCGTGCACGTCGGAGATCCGGTCCTTCAGTAGGTAACCGACTCCCTCTGCGCTCTCCGCGAGGAGCTCCATGGCGTATGTCGGCTCGACGTATTGCGAGAGCACGAGCACGCCGACCCCGGGATGCTTCTCCCGGATCTCCTGCGCGGCTCGCAGGCCCTCATCGGTATGCGTCGGCGGCATGCGGATGTCCACGATCGCGACGTCCGGGGAGTAGCTCCGCACCTTGAGCATGAGCTCATCGCCGGTCCCCGCCTGCCCGACGACGTCGAAACCCGCCTCGGCGAGGATCCGCACCACTCCCTCGCGAAGGAGGACCGAGTCCTCGGCGATGACTACTCGCACGGGATCTCGGCCCGGATGCGCGTCCCGGCCCCCGGGGCGCTATCGACCTTCAGGACTCCGTCGAGCGCCTCGACGCGGTCGACCAGCCCGCTCAGGCCCGATCCTCGCGTCGGGTCCGCCCCGCCGACGCCGTCGTCGGCCACCTCGACGACCGCGCGGCCGTTCTGGCGGGTGACCCTGATCTCGACGGCAGAGGCCTCCGCGTACTTGGCCACGTTGGCGAGAGCCTCTGAGATGACGTAGTAAGCGGCCGCCTCCACGGCCGGCGGAAACCGGTCCGGGGGAACCGTCACGCCGACGGGCACAGGCGCCCGCCCCGCCAGCGCCTCGAGAGCGGCGGAGAGGCCACGTTCCGAGAGAACGGCAGGGTGGATTCCGCGCGCGAGCTCTCGCAGTTCCTCGAGAGCCTGCGCGAGCTCCTCGGAGGCGCCGGCGAGCAGCCGTTCGGCTTCCTCGGGGGCGTCTCGCAACCTAGCGTGGGCGAGCCTGAGAGCCAGCGACAGTGAGACGAGGCGCTGCTGAGCTCCGTCGTGGAGATTCCGCTCCAGCCGGCGCCGAGCCTCGTCCCCGGCCCGCAGCAGGCGAACGCGAGAGCCGCGGAGCTCGTCTTCCTGTCGTTTTCGCTCGCTGATGTCGCGCACGATCAGGACAGCCTCGTCGCCGTCCCTGACAATTCGCGCCTCGAAAGTCCGCTGGACGTCGTTGAGCGTCAGCTCATACTCGCCCGTCGCGACTTCGCCCGTGTCGAGCGCATGGGCGATGCCTTCGAGCAGCCCCTCGGCCACGTCCGCGGGGAGAATGTCCCGGGCATTCGAGCCGATCAGCTCCTCGGGCGGCACGGCGAGATCGTCGCGGTCGCCCTTGAAGTCGAGGTACGTTCCGTCGCGGCTCATGCGGAACATGAGGTCCGGGATGGCGTTCAGCAGCGCGCGGTACCGGCTCTCGCTCTGCCGCACGACCTGGATGCTCTGCTCGCGGGCGAGGGCGAGGCTCGCGGCCGCGCTCACCGCCCCGGCGAGCTCACGGTCGACGGACGGATCGTGGATGAACGCCGCGACGACCTCGCCGTCGTGCTCGACGAGCGTCGTTCGCCGGCCCTGGCTAGCGGCTTCGAGATCGACTTCCCAGCCCGACACACCCACCCAGCGTGAGCGGTCGGAAAGCCAGTAAGCGAGGTTGAGCGATGGGTCGCCGAGCGCTTTCCGGAGGGCGTCCCGCGTCGATTCGGGGTCACGGGCCACGCCCAGCTCGAGGACGAGACTCGCAACCGAGGCGCGCGCCAGGCGGGTGCGCAGCAGGCCCACGAGGAAGGCGGTCGGAACCGACGCGACCGCGAAGAGGACCAGCCACCAGAGCACGCTGGACGCTGTCTCCGAGACAGCCGAGACGAACGCGGCCAGCAGGAAGGCGCCGATGGCCGTGGCCGAGGTGACGAAGACCGGCGTGAGAATGCGCCGCAGCGGCGCCGAGGCCACACGCCAGCGGCGAATGAGCACCCAGATGGTGGCGCCGCAGACGAAGAGCCCGACTCCGATGAAGAGAACTCCGACGATGGTCGTCGCCAGGTTGGAGTCCACAAGCACGAATTCGTTCTGCGGGCAGTCGCTGCAGCCGGCCTCGCCGAAGAGAGAGAACAGGAGCGGCGCGAGGGAAAGGAGCCCGTAGGCGGCGGCAACGACTGCGAAGACGATCTTCGTCTCGAGGTAGCCGCGCGGGAAGGTGAGGAGCGCGTGGATGAAGAAGGCGAGCGGAATGCCCCACAGGAGGTTCCCCACGGAGAAGACGTACGAGTTGTTCGACTCGGTGAGCGCGCTCAGGAACCAGGTCAGGCCGACGGCGCTCATCAGCAGCCCGAAATGCGCATCCGAGACCCGGGCAAGCGCGACTACGCCGCAGGCGATGAACGACCAGGCGACGATGAGGTTCGCGGCCGCCGTGAAGGCGGGCGTGCTCTCGTGATCGCTGGTGAAGACGAGCGCCAGCGCGATCGCGGTGAAGGCGACCGCTGTGAGGAGAATCGCCCACCGGGCGCGCAGCATTGGTTTATCCAAGCACAGCTTTGAGCGCAGCGCCTGACAGCTCGCCCTTGGCTATGAAGCCCCTGGCGCCGCTCTGAGCCACGAGCGGGCCGAAGTCGGAGCCGTCACGGCTCGAGGTCAGCACCACGGCCGGCTGGGCCGCGTTCTGGCTCGTCAGCCTCGTCGCCACCTCGAACCCGTCGAAGTCCGGCAGCTGGACGTCGAGGAGCACCACGTCCGGGTGGAGCTCCCTCGCTTGCTTGAGCGCGCTGACTCCGTTCTCCGCCTCGCCGATGACCTCGAAGCCTTCGGCCTGAAGGAGGGCGCGCGCCGTCGCTCGGAAGCTCGGGTGGTCGTCGACGATCAGGACGCGCGTCAATGTGTTCATATGGTGACAAGCACGACGGTCAGCCGCCATACGGCTAGCCACACTCTTTTCAAGCCGTACTTAGACGCCGCGGGGCGACGAATCGGCCAGTGCGACGCGCATCAGGTCGCGGATCGAGATGATCCCGGCGACGCGACCGCGGTCGACGACGGGAAGGTGGCGGAAGCCGCCGTGGATCATGAGCGAGGCGGCATGGTCGGTGGCGTCCGATGCGTCAACGGTCTCAGGCTGCCGTGTCATCCAGTCGCCGACCCGGGCGTCATCGCTATAGCCCGTCGCGACAGCGCGCATGAGGTCGCGCTCTGTGAGGATCCCCTCGAGCCGGTCGCCTTCCATCACGAGGACGGCGCCGACACCCCGCGCGACCATGCGCTTCGCCGCCTCCCCGAGCCGATCCCCCGCGGAAACGGTCAGGAGATCTTGCGACATGTGCTCCGAGACAACGGACACGGTCGAGCGATCCTAAAGCTCAGCCAGCAGCGCGTCGACCCGGCGGGCAATCTCGTCCCTGAGCGCGCGCACCGCTGCGAGCGACATACCTGCGGGATCCTGGAGCTCCCAATCGACGTAGCGCTTCCCAGGGATGTAAGGGCACTCGTCCCCGCAGCCCATCGTCACGACCACGTCGGCCCACTCGGCGTCGGCTCGCTCGAGACGATGCGGCTCGGCGTCCGCGAGCTCGATTCCGACCTCCCGCATGACCTCCACTACTCCCGGATGGACCCGCTCCGCGGGCCGGGTCCCTGCCGAGCGAGCCTCGTGCCTTCGGGTCTTCTCGCCGAAGAGCGCCTGGGCGATCTGAGAGCGTCCTGCGTTCTGGACGCACACGAAGAGGACATTCGTCACGGTTCAAGTGTCGCAGCGCCTTGGTGAAGAAGTGGCGAACATCCGGCAAAGAGCGGTCAGCAGGCTATTGTTCGGACGCCGATGGCGGCCGTGAAGAAAACGACCAGGCTGACGCTTCCCGGCGACCTGCACGAGCTCGAAGCCCTGGCTGAGCCGGTTGGGAGCAGCCTCTTCACGACGGCTCATCACGACACGCCCGGGCACGCCCTCGCCGGAGCCGGCGTCTCCCTCCGCCGGAGGCTCGAGAACGGGAAGAGCACCTGGCGCCTCACTCTCCCCGGCGGTCAGAGTCTGGAGCTCCCAGGCGGTCCGGCCAAGCCGCCGGCACGGATTCGCGCCCTCCTGATGGCCCTCGTGCGAGATCTCCCTCTCGAGCCGGTCGCGACCTTCCGCACGCGGCGGTCGACGCTGCGAGTGCGCGAGGAAGGTGCAGACGCCGCCGACATCCTGGCCGACTCGGTAGCCCTGATGGAAGGTCGTCGGGTCGCGACCTCCTTCAGCGAGATCGAGGTGGCACCGCTCAACGGCGAGCGGGCCGCGGTGCGCCGTGTCGTCAGACGCCTGATCGATCAGGGAGCTAGGCGGGGCGAACGGCGGCCGGCTCTGTTCAGGGCTCTCGGCCTCATCCCCGACTCGACTCCGAAAGCCGACAGGAAGCCCGCTCCACCGTTGGAATCCCTCGGGGCGCTCCTGGCGGCGCAGCTACGCGCACTGCAAAGCCATGACCCCGGGGTGCGCCTGGGGACCGACCCTGAAGACCTCCACCGTGTTCGCGTGGCCGTGCGCCGTTCTCGCGCGATCCTACGAGGCGCCCGACCGCTACTCGATGAGCAATGGGCAGACAGCCTGCGCGCCGAGCTGGGCTGGTTGGGCCAGGCCCTCGGCCCCGTGCGCGACATCGACGTGCTCCTAGCTCACCTCCGCGACGAAATCGGGATGCTGGATGCCGACGAAGCCTTCGCGGCGGAGGGCCTCGTGCACGCGCTCGAGAGTGAGCGGGAGGTGGCTCGAGCGGCGTTGCTCGAGGTGCTAGACAGCAGTCGCTACCTCGCTTTGCTCGACGCGCTCGGCGAAGCCGCCGACCAGCCCCGCCCGAGCGGAAGCACTGTCGGCTTAGCGGACTTGGCCAGGTTGGCGTTCGCCGACCTCCGGAAGACTGCGAAGGGGCTTGGGCCCCGCCCATCCGATGAGGAGTTGCACAGGCTGCGGATCAAGACCAAGAGGGCCCGCTACGTCGGAGAGCTCGCCGCCGGAACCGTCGGAAAACGTGCGGAACGCTTCGTCACCCGCGCACGCGTGTTGCAGGACCTCGTGGGCACCCATCAAGACGCCGTTGTCGCCTCAGCTCGCCTCCGGGAACTCTCTGGCGAAATGCGGGGAGATCGGGTTGCCTTCGCAGCGGGACGGCTCGTGGAGCGGGAGGAGGCACGCCGCCGCGATGCTCGGTCGGCGGTTCCGAAGGCGTGGCGAAAGCTGCAGAAGGCTGGCCGGCGCGCCTGGGCGTGACGGAGGTCGTTCGAGCTGCGGGCGGAGTGGTGAGGGACCAGTGCGGCGGGTCCGTGCTGCTCGTGCACCGCCCGCGCTACAACGACTGGACGTTTCCGAAGGGCAAGGCCCTCGAAGGTGAGAGCGATGAGGAGTGCGCCCTCCGTGAAGTCGGGGAGGAGACCGGCCTTTCCTGCGAGCTCGAATTCGAGCTTCCGACGACCGAATACAGGCTCCGTAGCGGACGCCTGAAGCGCGTCCGTTACTGGGCGATGCGCCCACTCGGCGGCGAGGCCGAGCCTCGAAACGAGATCGACGACGTCGCCTGGCTACCGCTCGGCGAAGCAGAGAGGAAGCTCAGCTACGACCGTGATCGGGTCGTCCTCGAGGCACTAGCCGCCCGGGCTCCCTGAGATGGCGATCATCCTCGTCCGCCACGGAAGTGCCGGAAAGCGCGGGGCCTGGTCGGGCGACGATCGCCTGCGGCCGCTCGACGCGCGCGGGAGGAAGCAGGCCGACGGAATTGCGTCGGCGCTTGCCGATCGGGGGGTCGACCGAATCCTTTCGAGCCCTTACGTCCGTTGCGTCCAAACCGTCGAGCCCCTCGCGGCCGAACTGCGACTCGAGGTGGAGGAGCGATCCGAGCTCGCCGAGGGCGCTGGACCGTCGGCGCCCAGCTCGCTTACGGAGGAGATGGCCGAGCGGAATGCGGTGCTTTGCACACACGGCGACGTGGTCGAGGACATATTGGGAGAGCCGATCAAGAAGGGCGCCGCGTATGTGCTGGAGCGGACGCAGAACGGGCTGGAGCCCGTCGACTACCTGCCGCCGCCCGCTTAGGCGGCGGCCGCTTCTTGGAGCAGCGCCAGGACCGCTCCCTCGCGCAGACCCGCGCGTGCGACCTGGAGAGGGACCGAGAGGCGCTCCTGCACGGCGCTGAGGATGAGGACGCCGGCCGGTAGCGTGCGGGCCCGCTCGCGATCGATCCCGAAAGCCTTCGCCACCTTGGCTGCAGGTCTGGCAAGCGAGATGCTGAGAGCCGCTTCGAGCTCCTGCGGTCCGAGATTCGAGCCGACAAGCTTCCGGAGTGCCCTGGCCGTGCCTCCTGTTGCCAGAGCGCACTGCGGGAGCGGCGGGGCGAGCCCTTCGAGCGCCGCCGCCACTTCGTCGCGGGCGGCGTCGGTGTCGTTCTTCCGGGGCGGGTCGCCCGAGAGGTGCCGCCCGCTCAGGCGTACCGCGCCCACGTCGAAGGAGCGAAGCCAGGCCGGGCCGTCGCAGCGTGTCCCGACGACGACTTCGGTCGACCCTCCGCCGACATCGCAGACGGCGATGCTCTCTGCTGCGAGATCGAAGCCGGCGATCGCGCCTGCGAAGGCAAACCGGCCCTCCTCGTCGGCCGAGAGGACGCGGACGGGCGCCCCGGTCGCGCGAGCCAGCTCGAGCACGAGCTCTCGTCCGTTCCTGCTCTGACGCCCGGGCGCAGTGACGATCACCTCGAGCACGTCGACACCCGTCTTACGGGCAAGGCGTGCGTAGCCCCGAACGTGACCGGAGGTTTCCTCGAGCTTCTCCTTCGAGATGACGCCGAGCCGCTCGACTTCAGCGCCCAGACCGAGCGCGGCTCGTTCCTCCCGTATGGGCTCGAGCACGCCTCGCTTCTGCTCGGCGATCAGCAGCCGCACCGTGTGCGAGCCGACGTCGACAACCCCTACCATCATGATCTCCCATTGTTTCGGTCGCGCCGGTCGGATCCTGAAGCTGAAGATGGCTAGCGAGGTCGCTGGAGGGCAGGGCGACGGCGGCCGCGAGGACGAGCCGCGCGCATGAAGATCGCTTGGGCCCCCTGTGGCGACTCGTCCTTCTTGGGCCGGAGGCGCTTCCAGCTCCCGTCCGACTGGAGCTCCCAAGCGGACTCGTTGTCGGCGAGGAGCGTGTCGAACGCGTTCCTGAGCCGCGCCTGCAGGGCTGGGTCCTCGACCGGAGCGACGACTTCGAGACGATGGTCGAGGTTGCGAGGCATCAGATCCGCGCTCCCGAGGTAGTACGACGTCTTCTTGCCGGCCTGGAAGAAGAACAGTCGACTGTGCTCGAGGAAGCGCCCGAGGATGCTCCGTACCCGGACCGTCTCGCTGAGGCCCGGCACCCCCGGGCGGAGCGAGCAGATGCTGCGCGCGACGATGTCCACCTTGGCCCCCGCCTGAGAGGCCTTGTAGAGCTCTGCGATCACTGCGTCGTCCGTGAGCGCGTTCACCTTGATACGAATCGAGGCGCTCTTGCCCGCCTCGGCGGCCTGCACGACGGCGCGGATCTCGGCGATGAGCCGCGCACGGAGGTCGAACGGCGCTACGAGGAGCTTGCGGAACCGCTGCGGCCGGCCAAAGCCGGTGATGTAGTTGAAGAGGTCAGCTACGTCCGCTCCGATTTCCTCGTCAGCCGTGAAGAGGCCGAAGTCCTCATAGACGCGAGCGGTCGCCGCGTGGTAGTTGCCCGTCCCGAGGTGGACGTAGCGGCGGAGACCGCCCGCCTCCCTTCGCACGACGAGCGTCATCTTCGCGTGGATCTTCAGGCTGGGGAACCCATAGATGACGTGTACGCCGGCCTGCTCCAGGGCTCGCGACCACTCGATGTTGCGGGACTCGTCGAAGCGGGCCTTGAGCTCGACTAGACAGACGCTCTGCTTGCCGGCCTCCGCGCACTCGATCAGGGCAGGAACGATGGGCGACTGATCGCTGGTCCTGTAGACGGTCGTCTTCAGGGCCGTCACCGCGGGATCCTCCGAGGCGCCGCGCACGAAGGCCTCGAAGCTGGCCTCGAAGGAGTCGTAGGGGTGATGGACGAGGATCTCGCTTCTCCCGACTGCTTCGAAGATCTCGCCGGCAGAGGAGATGGCCGTGAACCGTTCGGGCGTTCTCGGCACCCAGACGTCGTCCTTCAGATCAGGCCTGTCGATGGCCGCGATCTGTCCGAGGTCGGCGAGGTCGAGGAGGCCTTGGATGCGGTAGACCTGCGTTTCGTCGATGTTCAGGCCCGAGACGAGACGCTCGAGCATTCGGCTCGACATCGACTCCGAGACCTCGAGCCGGACGACGTCGCCAAAGCGTCGGCGGCGGAGCTCAACCTCAACCGCCTCGAGGAGGTCGTCCGCCTCGTCCGACACCGTGAAGTCAGCGTTGCGAGTCACGCGGAAGACCGCCGTCTCACTAATCTCCATCTGCGGAAAGAGGCGGCCCAGGAGGTGGGACATCGTCGCCTCGAGCGGGACGAGCACACCGCGGGTCCCCACCGCCATGAAGCGGGGCAGGCCCTCCGGCACCTTCACGCGCGCGAAGCGCTCTTCGCCGCTGTCCGGGTCCCGGACGAACAGGCCGAGGCTGAGCGAGAGCCCCGAGATGTAGGGGAACGGCTGCCCGGGCCCGACCGCGAGCGGCGTCAGCACGGGATAGACGTCCTGATCGAAACGGCGGTCGAGTTCCGCACATTCGGCCTCGTCGCACTCGACGATTCGCCGCACTGCGATTCCCTCGGCGTCGAGAGCGGGACGCAGGTCACGGTTCCAGATCCGAGACTCCTGTGCCGCGAGCTCGCGAACCCGCTCGCGGATCTCGGCCAGAGCGACTGCCGGCAGGCGTCCGTCGGGCGAGCGCACCCGCAACCCCGAGGCGGCGAGCCCTGTCAGACCGGCGACGCGCACCATGAAGAATTCGTCGAGATTCGCCGCGAAGATCGCACAGAACGTCACCCGCTCGAGGAGCGGCACGGCCGGATCGGCGGCAAGGTCGAGAACGCGAGCGTTGAAGTCGAGCCACGAGAGCTCGCGATTCAACAGCCGCTCCGAACTCTTGCTCCGAGATCGAGTCGCCGCCATCGCAGGTGCCGCGCGCATGCCCTTTTACACGCCTCGAAAGGGCGAGCGCAAATAGTGTCGCGCTCTCGTAAATGACCGGGAAATTAGTGGTGAAAAGCTGTCCACAAAGAACCGAAACCGGCCCGCCAATCGTTGGGCGGGCCGGCTCGAGCGACGAGGAGCGGGGCCGGGTGCTGGCGTCGTCTCCTGCTCGTTGGTGACCGAGTCTCGCACCAGTCGAGGCCACCGTGGGTTCCCAGGTCGTGAAGGACCGGTGACGGCCTTGCGCTACTTGCGCTCGGGCTCGAGCTTGTACCCGACGCCGTAGCGAGTCTGGATGAACGTATGACGGGCTCCGTGGGACTCGATCTTGTCCCGCAGCTTGCGGACGAAGACGTCGACGGTGCGGTCCCGACGGCTGATCCGGCGGCCCCACACCTTTTGGAGGAGCTCGTCACGGGAGACCACGCGTCCCGTCTCGAGCGCCAGCGCGTACAGGAGCCGGAACTCCGTGGGGGTCAGCTCGGCGCTCTTGCCCGCGACGTAGGCCTGGACGTTCAGCGGGTCGATGCGCAGCTCCTCGATCTCGATCGGCTGACCCCGTTCCTCTTCCTGAACGCGCACGCCGCGGCGCGCGGCGGCCCGCACGCGCGCAACGAGCTCCTTCATCGAGAACGGCTTCACGAGGTAGTCGTCCGCGCCGATCTCCAGCGCGTGGACGCGGTCGTGCTCGGTCCCCCGCGCGCTGACGACGACGATCGGCGTCCCGATCCCCTCGGCGCGTGCGGTCTCGATCAGCCGCCAGCCGTCCACGCCAGGGAGCATCAGATCGAGCACACAGACATCAGGCCGCTCGTAGCGGAGGCGCGCGAGTCCCGGCTCGCCCTTGTTCACCCAGAGCGGATCGAAGCCGCCGGCCGAGAGGTGGCTCGCCATGCCCTGCGCGATCACCTCGTCGTCCTCGATGATGAGAACCTTGGGCATGCTCCCTGGATGATGCCTCGCCTGGCGGTGTACAAGTGGTGAAGATCTGGTGAAAGCCCTGTTCCGAAAAGATCGCGGCCCGGCCCAGGACGGGGATTCACGCCTCGAGGCCGAGCGCGGACGGGTCCTGATCGAAGAGAGCCGGGAGATCGTCGTCGTCCTCGACGACGAGGGGCGGGTGGTCGCCGCCAGCCGACGGGCCCGGGAGCTCATAGACGACCTGGAGGACGGGTCCCCGCCGCCGGCCGCCGTGCATCGGGGCTCCGAGTTGGCCGTGCCCTACGAAGTCGGCGGGCGCCGCGAGACGCTCGTTTACCTCCGCGACCCGGGCGACATGGCGGCGTATGAGGAGCTCCGCGCCGGGTTCACGGCTTCGGTCTCGCACGAACTCCGGACTCCCCTCGCCCGGGTCCTCGCGCTCCTCGAGACAGCGACGCTCCCTGGATCGGACCGCGACGCGCTGATCGAGCAGGCGCAGGCCGAGGTGACCCAGATCGGCGAGCTCATCGACGACGTTCTCTTTCTCAGCGAGCTCGAGTCGGGGCGTGAGGTGGTGGCGCTTGGATCCACCCCGGCGCTGCCGATCCTCCGGGAGGTCGCGGAAGAGCTCTCTGAGCAAGCTGCGCGGGCGGGGATGACGCTTGCGGTGGAGGGTGACGAGGACACCGAGCTGCCGCTGCGGCCGCGCATGATCCGGGTCGTGGCCCAGAACCTGGCTGAAAACGCCATCCGTTATGCAGGGCCTGGAGCGACCTTCAAGCTTGCCCTCTCCCGCGAGGGCGACGCAGCCGTTCTCACGGGATGCGACGACGGCGTCGGCGTCAACGAGAACGACCTCCCGCGCCTGTTCGAGCGCTTCTACCGCGCCGACCGCGCCCGCGCTTCACGCGGGACGGGCCTCGGGCTCGCGATCGTCAAGCACGTGGTCACTGCCGCGGGCGGGAGGGTCGAGGCATCCGGTGAGCGCGGTCGCGGACTGACCATCCGCTGCGAGTTCACCACTCCGTAACGCGTCGTTCACCACGTTTCAGCCCATGGCTCGGGGCGGCCAGCCCACACTCGAAGCGGAGATGGAACGACGCGAAAGGAGAACGGTGGGAATTCGCCCATTGACCCTGGCGGCGGCGCTGGCCGTCGTCGCCCTTCTCGTTGCCGGCTGCGGCCGCAGCGACACCGACTCGGCGGGCGCGAGCGTCACGCCAACCGGTACGACGGCTCAGAACCTCTCGGGCCGGATCGAGGTGGACGGCTCGAGCACGGTCGGGCCCTTCGTAACGGCCGGTGCGGAGGACTTCCAGCAGCAGAACTCGGGAGTCCAGGTGACGGTCGGCATTTCCGGTACCGGAGGCGGCTTCGAGCGCTTCTGCGCCGGGGAGACGGATATTTCCGACGCCTCGCGCCCGATCAAGGACGACGAGGAGGTGCCGATCTGCCAGAAGAACGGCATCGAGTACACGGAGCTCCAGGTCGCGAACGACGGGATCGCCGTCGTCGTGAACAACGAAAACGATTGGGCCACGTGCCTGACCGTCGAGCAGCTCAACAAGATCTGGGGACCCGATTCGAAGGTGAAGAGCTGGAAGGAAGTCGATCCCAGCTTCCCGGACGAGAAGCTGACACTCGCCGGCCCGGGAACCGATTCCGGAACCTTCGACTTCTTCACGAAGGAGATCAACGGCGAGGAGGACGCGAGCCGCACCGACTACCAGGCGACCGAAGACGACAACGTCATCGTCCAGGCCGTCGAGGGAGACAAGGGCGGACTCGGGTACTTCGGGCTCAGCTACTTCGAGCAGAACAAGGCGAACCTGAAGGACGTGCAGATCGACGGCGGCTCCGGCTGCGTGTCGCCGAGCACCGAGACGGTCCAGGACGGCTCATACGCGCCGCTCTCCCGGCCTCTCTTCATCTACGTCAAGAACACCTCGTTGCAGAAGCCCGAGGTGAAGGCATTCGTCAAGTACCTGCTCGACAACGAAGAGGTGATCGCACAGAAAGCGCTCTTCGTGCCGCTCACGGACGAGCAGGCCCAGAAGTCGAGCTCGGACTTCGAGGCCGCCACGAGCTAGTTGGCGACCCGAGCCGAACCGCTGACCCTCGCCCCGCCGCGAAAGCGGTGGGGCGAGGCCGTGATCAAGGGCCTCCTCGCCCTCTGCGCGCTGGTCTCGGTGGCGACGACCCTCGGAATCGTCCTAGCCCTCTTCCTGCCGGCGTTTCAGTTCTTCCAGGAAGTCAACTTCCTCGACTACATCACCGGAACGGAGTGGGCGCCGCTCTTCCTCCAGGCGAACTTCGGCGTGATCCCGCTCATCGCCGGAACTCTTTCAGTCACCTTCTGGGCCTGCCTCGTAGCGATCCCCTTCGGCCTCGGAGCGGCGATCTTCCTTAGCGAGTACGCCAGGCCTCGCACTCGCAAGATCCTCAAGCCCGCACTGGAGCTGCTCGCCGGCATTCCAACTGTCGTATTCGGCTACTTCGCGCTCACCTTCGTGACGCCGCTGCTCCGCGACCTCGGGATTCACGTGGAGATCTTCAACGCGCTGAGCGCGGGCCTCGTCATGGGCGTGATGATCATCCCGACCGTGGCCTCGCTCTCGGAGGACGCCATGACGGCAGTTCCCCGCGACCTCCGTGACGGCGCCTACGCGCTCGGCTCGAACAAGCTGCAGGTCTCGACGCGCATCGTCGTCCCGGCCGCGGTGTCCGGGATCGTCGCCGCCTTTGTACTCGGGATCTCGCGGGCGATCGGCGAAACGATGATCGCCCTCCTCGCGGCGGGCCAGCAGCCGAACCTGACCTTCGACCCGAGACAGGCCGTCGAGACGATGGCGGCGTTCATCGCAGCCACGGGCGCCGGGGACGTGCCGACGGGCTCGCTCGAGTACAAGACGATCTTCGCGGTTGGAGCGACGCTCTTCGCGATGACCCTGGTCGTCAACGCGGTCGCGATCCGTCTCGTCCGCCGGTTCCGGGAGGCCTACGAATGAGCGCCACGAGCCCGAAAGTCGATCTGCAAGGAGGGCGCACTCGCGGCGTCTGGCGCGGACGCATCTTCTACGCGTCCCTCCTCCTGTCGCTCGCTGTCGGCTTCATCACTCTCGGGACGCTCGTCGTCCAGGTGGTGACGAAGGGGATCGGATTCCTCGACCCGGTGCTGCTCACGAATCCGCCGTCCGCAGATCCCGCGGTCGCCGGCGCCAGGCCCGCGATCCTGGCGACGCTCTACTTGGGCGTCCTCTTGATTGCGTTCACCGTCCCGATCGGAGTCGGCACGGCGATCTACCTGGAGGAGTACGCGAACCGGAGCCGCTGGTACAACCGCCTGCTCGAGCTCAACATCCAGAACCTCGCAGCGGTGCCCTCGATCGTCTACGGCATCCTCGGGCTCGCGTTCCTCGTGCGGGGCATCGGACTGGGGCGCGTCCTGCTCGCCGGCGCACTCATCCTCACGCTGCTCGTTCTCCCGACCGTCATCATCGCCGCCCGCGAGGCGATTCGGGCCGTCCCGGGCTCGATCCGGGACGGGGCCTACGCTCTCGGTGCGACCAAGTGGCAGGTCACTTGGCGCCAGGTCCTCCCCGCCGCCATTCCCGGAATCGCGACCGGGTCGATCCTCGCCGTCTCCCGCGCGATCGGCGAGACGGCACCCCTCATCCTCATCGGCGCGCTCACGTACATCTCGTTCAACCCGACCATCACCGGGCCGTTCACGGCCCTTCCCGTCCAGATCTACAACTGGACGAAGCTTCCGAACGCCGAGTTCAAGGACCTGGCTGCGGCTGCGATCATCGTCCTCCTCGCGATGATCCTGCTCCTGAACGCTGCTGCGATCTGGCTCCGCAACCGCTACCAGAAGAAATGGTGACCGTGCCGAACGCCGAATCGGAAATCGTAAGAATGCGCGGCGTGGACCAGGCGGACCTGGCGGAGCGCGCGCGCGGCATGCCTCCCCCGGAGAGCCGGGACGTCGTCTTCGACGTCTCAGGCCTAAGCGTGCGCTACGGCTCCGCACGAGCCCTCAAGGACGTGTCGATCAGCGTCTACAAGAACTTCGTCACAGCGTTCATCGGGCCGTCGGGCTGCGGCAAGAGCACCTTCATCCGCTGCTTCAACCGCATGAACGACCTGATCCCGACAGCGGTCGTCGAGGGGACGGTCAACTACCACGGTCAGGATCTGTACGGGCCGCAGGTGGACCCCGTGGAGGTGCGAAAGCGGATCGGGATGGTCTTCCAGAAGCCGAATCCATTTCCGAAGTCGATCTACGAGAACGTCGCCTTCGGGCCACGAGTTCTGGGCATGACGGACGACCTCGACGAACGCATCGAGCGAGCGCTCGTCCAGGCCGCGCTCTGGGACGAGGTGAAAGACCGGCTCAAGGCCGGCGCGCTGAGTCTCTCCGGGGGACAGCAACAGCGGCTCTGCATTGCGCGCTGCCTCGCGGTCGAGCCGGATGTCCTGCTGATGGACGAGCCCGCGTCCGCCCTGGACCCGATCGCGACGACCCGCATCGAGGACCTGATGCACGACCTCAAGCGCAATTACACGATCGTGATCGTCACGCACAACATGCAGCAGGCGGCCCGCATCGCCGACATGACCGCCTTCTTCAGCGTCGAGGTCTCCGAAGAGGGCAAACAACGGAGTGGCATTCTCGTGGAGTACGACACCACCCCCAAGATCTTCACCCAGCCCTCCGACAAGCGGACCGAGGATTACGTCACCGGCAGGTTCGGATGAGAATCTCCCTCCAAGAAGAGCTCGACCAGCTGGAGTCCGCGCTCCAGGAGGAGGGCGAGCTCGTGCTCCGTGCCGTCCGCGGCTGTCTAGGCGCTTTGGAAGGACAGGACGAGGAGCTCGCCGACGAGGTGATCGCCTTCGACGACGAGGTGGACGAGGCCTACCTCCGAATCGAGGAGGGCATCCAGTCGCTGCTCGCGCGGCAGACGCCTGTCGCGATCGACCTTCGTACCGTCCTCGCCACGCTCCACGTCAACCTCCACCTCGAGCGCATGGCTGACTACTGCGTCACCGTCGCCAAGCTGACGAAGCTCGTCGCGGGCGTTCCACCCGACTCGACACTCATGGAGGCCTTCGAAGAGATGGGCGTCCGGGCGGAGGAGATGATCCGCGTCGCGCTCGAGTCGTTCGCCGAACGGGACGTCCAGCGCGCCGAGTCGTTGGTCGAGCTCGACGAGCTGATCGACCGTGCAAACCGGCGCGCCGTTCAACAGGTGATCGCGATCGGCGGCGACGACGAGCGCCGCGAATGGGGCCTCCGCATGATCATCGTCTCCCGCTGTCTCGAGCGCATCGGCGATCACGCGGTCGACATCGGGGAGCAGACCGCCTTCCTGGTCACCGGCGAGTTCCGCGAGTTCACGGACGCCTCGCACTAGCGCTCAAGCCAGCGCGAGCTTCCGGCTTTGCCAGCTGCGCCCGACGAACGCCACCCCAGCGATCGCGGCCGTGAGCGCGAAGACCAGCGCGGCTCCGCCCGGAAGGCGAGTGAGCACCTCCATGCCCGCCCCGACGACGGCCGCGCACGGAAGGGTCATCAGCCATGCGAGGACGATGTTCCCGGCGACGCCCCAACGCACTGCCGAGAATCGCCGCGTCGCGCCTGCTCCCAGCACCGACCCCGAGATCACGTGCGTGGTCGAGACGGGGAAGCCGTAATGCGCCGTCGCCCAGAGAATGCTGGCGCACGCGGTCTGTGCCGCGAAACCCTGGGGCGGATCGAGCTTCGCGACGCGCTGACCCAGCGTCTTGATGATGCGCCAGCCGCCCGCGTACGTGCCCGCTGCCATCGCGAGTGCGGCGCACACGATCACCCACAGCGGCACGTGGAAGTTGTCGGCGTCGACGTGGCCCGAGGCAACGAGCGCGAGCGTGATGATTCCCATCGTCTTCTGGGCGTCGTTCGTTCCATGGGTGAAGGCGACGAACCCGCCCGAGACGAGCTGCAGCCTCCGGAAGACTCGGTTCACCACGCCCGGAGACCGCCGCCGGATGATCCAGAGCAGCGCAAGCATGATGGCGGCCGCTCCGAGCACGCCCAAGAAGGGAGCCGCGAGCGAGGGAATCAGCACCTTCTCGTACAGGCCCCGCCACTTGACGACGTCAAAGCCCTCGGCCGCGCTGGCCGAGCCGATCATGCCTCCGATGAGAGCGTGGCTCGAGCTCGACGGCAGGCCCAGGTACCAAGTGATCAGGTTCCATGTGATTGCGCCGACAAGACCGCCCAGGACGATCTTGAGCGTGATCGCCTCGGGGTCGACGATCCCCTTCGCCACGGTTGCGGCGACCTTGATCGAGACGAACGCGCCCGCAAAGTTGAGCACCGCCGCGGTGAGGACGGCCAGCCGGGGAGAGAGAGCACGCGTCGAGACGCTCGTGGCGATCGAATTCGCCGTGTCGTGGAAGCCGTTCGTGAAGTCGAAGAAGAGAGCGACGACGATGACTGCGACGAGCGTCAGCTCCACAGCGGGCTAGGCGTTCTTCACGACGATATTGCCGACGACGTTACCGGCGGTCTCACAGGCGTCGATGGCAGCCTCCAGCCCCTCGAAGATGTCCTTCCAGCGGATCACCACCAACGGGTCGATGCGCGAGTCGCGGAACAGATCTGCGATTGCGTCGCGAACCACACGGTCGCCCTCGTCCTCCATCACTTTCAACTCGACGAGCTCCTGTGGGACACTCCGCCGGCTCTTGAGATCGGCGAGGGCACGAGCGAGGTGCTCCACCGCGGCCACGAGGATCCGGCATTGCTCGAGGGCCTGCTTGGCCGGCGATTCGACCCCGTACAAGTCGAGGAGTTCGCACGCCTCCTCGATGTGGTCGACGACGTCGTCGGTGGTTGTCGCGAGCTCGTAGATGTCCTCGCGGTCGAACGGCGTCACGTACTGCGTGTTCAGCAGTTGGATGATGTCGCGGGTGATGCGGTCCCCGGCGTGCTCGACTTCCTTGAGTTCGGCCTGAGTCACCGACGAGTTCGGATGCTCCCGGAAGCGGACCTCCGCCTTCTGCGCGGCTTCGAGAGCGTTTTCGCCCGCCCGCGTAAACAGTTCATAAAACTCGGCAGGCCGCGGAACGAGCGCTAGGCGCATGGCGCGCGGCATGCTACAACCGAGCGCGGTGGGTCGCCGCCTCTTCCTCGTGCTCCTCTGCGCCGCAGTCCCGTGGACCGGGACCGCCCAGGCCGCCACCGGAATTCTCGCCGTCGGCGACTTCGGAGTCGGGGGAACGACAGAGCGCGAGATGGGCGTCGCGATGAAGCGGTTCGCGGCGAACCATCCGGCGGCCGCGCTCCTGGTCACACTCGGCGACAACGACTACACGGAGCGCCCCAGGGCGTTCCACCGGAACTGGACCGCGAGCTTCGGCTGGCTCGCAAGCGCCGGCCTCGGGGTCGCGGGCACTCTCGGCAACCACGACATCCGCGTGGACGGCGGTCGCTACGAGTACGACGAGCTCGACATGCCGCGCGCGCACTACAGGCGGTCCGTCGGGAACGTGACGTTCTTCATCCTCAACTCGAACCGCGTCAATTCGGTCCAGACGGAATGGCTGAAGACGGTGCTTCCTGCGTCGACGTCCACGTGGAAGATCGTCGTCTTCCACCATCCCGCCTGGACCTGTGGCGGCTACCGCAGCAACACCGCGATCGTGCAGACGTGGGTGCCGCTCTTCGAGCGGTACGGCGTCCAGCTCGTCCTGAACGGGCACGACCACAACTACCAGCGCTTCGCGCCGCGCCACGGCGTTCGCTACATCGTCCATGGCGGCGGCGGGCAGCACCTCTATCCAATCGAGCGTTGCCCGGCCTCCTACCCGACCCGCAAGTTCGCTCGGGCCGTGCACGGCTTCCTCTACCTGCGCGCGACCGATACGCAGCTCCGCGTCTCCTCGGTCACCCGGCGCCGGAACGTCATCGACAGCGTCGTCATATACCCGTAGGGGGTATATACTGACGGTGTGAGCCAGATCTCTCTCGAGCTCGAGGGTATGACGTGTGCCTCGTGCGCGGCCCGCATCGAGAAGCAGCTCAACCAACTGGACAGCGTCGAGGCATCGGTGAACCTCGCCACCGAGCAGGCATCCGTTCGGTACGACCGTGCCCGGGTCTCCGTGGATGATCTCTTCCGCGCGGTCGAGTCCGCCGGCTACCGCGCCTCGACGACCGCGCGCTCCGAGACCGACCCGCGAGATACCACGGCCGCACGGCTGCTGCTGGCCGCGGGTCTCACCGCCCCGCTCGTCATCATCGCCATGGTCGGCGCCCTCCAGTTCTCCGGTTGGGAGTGGGTCGCCTTCGTGTTGGCGACGCCGGTCGTCTTCTGGGCCGGCTGGGCGTTTCACCTCGCGGCCGCGAGGAACCTCCGCCACCGGCTGGTGACGATGGACACGCTCATCTCGCTCGGCACCCTCGCCGCCTGGACGTGGTCGGTCGTGGCGCTGCTCGCGCTCGAGGACGCGGACACCTACTTCGAAGTCGCGGCCGTCATCACGACGCTCATCCTGCTCGGACGCTTCTTCGAGAGCCGTGCGCGGCGGCGATCGGGAGAAGCCCTCCGGGCCCTCGCCAAGTTGTCCGTTCCCGATCACGGTCTCGCGGTTGGAGACGTGTTCGTCGTGCGGCCGGGCGAGCGGATCGCCACCGACGGCGTCGTCCTCGAAGGGCGCTCGGCAGTCGATCGCTCACTTCTCACCGGCGAGCCGGTTCCGGACGAAGTCGCTCCTGGTGACGAGGTCGCGGGCGGCACGATCAACGAGCTCGGGCGGCTCGTCGTGCGCGCCACCCGCGTAGGCGCGGACACGACGCTCGCGCAGATCGCGCGGCTCGTGGCGGACGCCCAGGCCGGCAAGGCGCCCGTGCAGCGCCTCGCAGATCGGGTCTCTTCCGTTTTCGTGCCCGTCGTCATCGGGATCTCGCTCGCGACGCTGGCGGGCTGCCTTCTCTTCACCGGGGACGTGACCGCGGCTTTGACTGCCGCCGTCGCCGTCCTCATCATCGCCTGCCCCTGTGCGCTCGGCCTCGCGACGCCCACCGCGCTCATGGTCGGGACCGGCCGCGGAGCCCAGCTCGGGATCCTGATCAGCGGCCCCGAGATCCTCGAACGTACCCGCGCCGTCACCACCGTCGTCCTCGACAAGACCGGGACGGTCACCGAGGGGCGCATGCGCTTCGTCGAGAACGGTCTCCCGCCGGACCTACTCCGGCTGGCGGGTGCGGTCGAAGACGCAAGCGAGCATCCCGTCGCGCGTGCTGTGGCCGAGGAGGCCCGCGCCCGGTTCGGATCCCTACCTCGCGTCGACGAGTTCCGGGCCCTGCCCGGGCTCGGAGTGATCGGGGTCGTGGAGGGCAGACGGGTCGAGATCGAGCGGGGCGGGGTCCTCGTCGACGGCGATCGGGTTGGACAGCTGCTCGTCGAGGACGCGGTCAAGCCGACGAGCGCCGAGGCAGTCGCGGACCTCCACGCACTGGGGCTCGTGCCCGTGCTCCTCACGGGCGACGACGAGAGCACCGCACGGCGCGTGGCCGCCGAGGTCGGAATCGACCGCGTGCTGGCCGCGGTGCTTCCTGCGGGGAAGGCCGCGGAGGTACGGCGCCTCCAGGAGGCCGGCGAGGTCGTGGCCGTCGTCGGAGACGGAATCAACGACGCTCCGGCACTCGCGCAGGCCGATCTCGGCATCGCCATCGGCACGGGAACGGACGTTGCCATCGAGGCGAGCGACCTCACGCTGGTGTCCGGCGACCTGCGGGCGGCTCCGGACGCGATCCGGCTGGCCCGGCGCGTTCTGGCCACGATCAGGACTAACCTGTTCTGGGCGTTCGCCTACAACGTCGCCGCCATCCCGCTCGCAGTCGTCGGGCTGCTGAGCCCGATCGTGGCTGCCGGCGCGATGGCCTTTTCGAGCGTGTTCGTCGTTACGAACAGCCTGCGACTGCGCCGCTTTTCCAGCCCGAGGGAGGTCAGCCCGTGAGCAAGCCGTACGGATACGTGTCGGACAAGGAGGCGCTCGTCAAGCGGCTCCACCGGATCGAGGGCCAGGTGCGCGGCATCGAGCGGATGGTCGACGACGAGCGCTACTGCATCGACATCCTCACGCAGATCGCCGCCACGACAACCGCCCTCGAGAGCCTCGCCTTTCAGATCCTCGAGGGCCATGTGGAGAGCTGCGTCGCGGGGGCGCTTTCCTCAGGCGACGCCGAGGTGGCCGCAGACAAGAGCCGCGAGCTGCTCGAGGCCGTGCACCGCTTCTCGCGCACGAAATAGCTTGCCGCGCTACCTCACGTACGCGGCAGGCGCTCTCGCACTCCTTGTCGCGCTAGCGTCCGGCGAGCTCTGGACGGGAATCCTGCCGGGCGCCTTGGTGGCTGCGCTCGTGAGCCTCGACTACGTGATCTGGGTCGGCCGCAACCGCCCTTGGCACGACTGGACGGTGATCCTGCTGCTCCTGCCCGCCATCTTCGCGGCGGTCTGGATCGGCGTGGGTGGACTGCTGCTCGACGTCACCCGTTCGGACTCGGACCGCCTGCTCTTCGAGGTCGGCCCCGGCATCGGCCTCGTGGGGCTTCTGTGCACGCTGATCGCCTACCACGGCCGCCACCATCCCAATGAGCACCGCTGAAGAGTTTGTGTTCCAGGCGCACAAGCCCCAGAAGCCTCCTAGAGCGGGCTCGACCGAGGAAAGACGTCGAACTGAGCTTTGTGCTCGTGAAACACAAGCGGTCGGTTTCTAAACCCGGGCTCTTTCGTCGAGCAAGACCTTCTTGAGCTCGGTTTCGCGGCCCGGCTCCAGGATGGCGAGCACCTGGTCGCCGGCGCGGAGCTCGGTCGAGCCGACGGCGATCTCGGCCTTGCCCTCGCGCATGACGGAGATGAGGCGCGTGCTCTCCGGCAGGCGCAGCTCCTCAACGCGCTTCCCTTCCGCAGCCGAGCGCGGCTTGATCTCGACCTCCACGATCTCGAGGTTCTCCTTCCGAAGCTCGAGCAGATGGACGAGCTCGTGTTGCGGCACCTCGTGCTCGATGAGGGCCAAGACCATGTTGGTGGCCGACACCGTGGGGGAAATGTTGAGGAGGTCGAAGTGCGGCTCGTTGCGCGGGTCGTTGACGCGCGCGATCACCTTCTCGACGCCGTACTTCTCGCGCGCGAGCTGGCAGATGACGATGTTGTCCTCGTCGTCTCCGGTGACGGCGACGACGATGTCGGGCGGCCGGGAGATTCCCGCCCGCTCGAGCACGAAGAGCTCCGTGCCGTCGCCATAGACGGCGCGATGCTCGAACTCCTCCTCGAGCCGCTCGAAGCGGTTGCGCTCCTGTTCGATCAGAGCGACCTCGTGGTTGAGGGCGAGCAAGGTGCGGGTGACGCTCACGCCCACTTTCCCGCCGCCCACGACGAGCAGGAACATCAGGCCTTCTCGCTCCCCAGAGCCGAGTCAGTCAGGGCCTTGATCGCGGTCCCCGTCGGGGAGACGACGTCGAAGCCTCGCCCGGAGTAGAACTCCGCCCGCGCCGGGTCAAGGATGCGCGCTGCGACGTGCGGGACCTCGTAGCGGAGCTTCGCCACCTGGGCGACGACGATATTCGTGTTGTCCCCGTCCGTCGAAGCGATGAGAGCGTCGGCTTCCGCGATCCCGGCGTCCTCGAGCACCCGGATGTCGAGGGCGTGGCCCACGTGGAACTCGCCCGGCCAGTCCTCTCCGAGACGGCCAAGGGCCTCCTCGCTCTCGTCGAGCGCGACCACCTCCCACTCCGCCTTGAGCAGGCGCTTGGCGAGCGCGGAGCCGACGCGCCCGCAGCCGACGATCAGGGCCTTCATCGGCCCGAAGCCTAGCCTTCCAACACTCCCTGCGGATACGTAATCACCATCACCTCGCAGGGGGCCCGGCGCAGGACGTAGTCCACGGTCGGGCTGAAGAAACGGGATTGCCGGCGCCAGCGCGGCGAGGATCCGAGCAAGATGAGGTCGACGCTATCGTTTGAGGCGCTCTCGACGATCGCTTCGCCGATGGCGCGGGCACGGATGATCTCCCCGTCGACCTCGACGCCGTGCTCTGACGCGAGGAGCTTGGCGTCGGCGAGCGACGCCTCGGCGCGCTCCTCCTGGTCGAGAAGCTCCGCGTCGAGCGGCATGTCGAGCGGGACGCGGATGACGTGCAGAGCACGTACGGAGCAGGAGCGCTCCTCGGCGAGCCGGATCGCGGTGGCGAGCATTTCCTCCCCGATCGGGCCGAGCTTCAGGGGGACGAGGATGCTCTGGTAGACGCCTTCCTCTTCGGGAACAAGGTCTGCTTCGACTGGCTCCACCTGTTGCAGCAGGCGCGCGTGCTCGCGGCGCCGGACGAAGATGAAGACGGCCGCTCCGGCCGCCAGCCAAGTCGGCCCTGCGATGCGGGCTGCGTCGTGCGTGACGAGAGCCGCAATCCAGAGCGCGAAGGTGAGTGGCGCACCGACGAGAGCGGCCACGGGGACGGGAGCGCCCCGGATACTCATGTTCCCTTTGACCCGGAAGGGTCGCGGGAGTCCCGGCTCGCTGAACCGGAGCCGGATCACCGCCAGCTGTGCCGCTGTGAACGCAAGCAGGGCGCCGAAGCTGTAGAGGCTTGCGAGGAAACGCACCTCCCCGCCGGCGAAGCTCGCCGCGACTAGAAGCGCGACGGCGATGGCTGCTCCGCTCGCAATCGAGATGGGCGCGATAAGCGTCCGCTGGTTCAGCCGCCCGAACGCCCGGGGCAACATCGCGCGTTGACCCATCGAGTAGGCGAGGCGGCCGGCTCCGGACAACGAGGTCGAAACGGTCGCAATGAGAATGACTACGCCCGTGACTCCGAGGAAGACACGAAGGGAGTCCACCGCCCAGCCTGGGAGCTCTCCGCCAAAGGCCTCCGCTATGCCCAGGATCGGCGCGCGCAGCCAAGTCGTGCCGAGATCGCTCGCGAAGCCGCCCGGCCCGGCTGGATCGGGATGAGCCGGATAGGCCGAGATACCGATCGCGGCGATCGCGACCGAGACAGCGACCACCGCGCCGATGCCGGCGAAGACGCTGCGGGGAAGGGTCCGCCCCGGCTCCCGTGCCTCGGCGGCGAGATTCGCGACGGTCTCGAGGCCCGTGTACGCGAGCGTCGCGAGCGCGAGCGAGAAGAAGAGCGCGTGCCAGGTCGGAGCGGTGCCGAGGTCGAGCCCGCGCGACAGCCCGTCGGTCGAGAGGAGGAGCGCGAAGCCGAGAACGATGAGGACGAGGTGCGAGGCGAACGCCAGCACGGCGATGAGCTCCGCCGCCCGGTAGAGCTGCGCGCGGCGGAACAGGCGCACGACAGCGAGCACGACGATCACCCCGATACCCGCGACGATGTCCCAGGGCTCGTCCGTGACTGCGTCCCAGCCGATGGCCGTGCCGAAGTAATGCGGGACGAACAGAGCCGCCAGGGCGATCACGATCAGGTAGTCGAGGAAGAGCGCCCACCCGGTGACGAAGCCGGCCGGGTCGTTGAACGCCCGTCGGACGAACGTCGCTGCGCCGCCAGTCTCCGGAAGTGCGGCCGTCCCCTCCGCATAAGAGAGCGCAACCAGCATGAAGAGGAGCCCGACTACGAGCAGCACCCACGGCGTGAAGCCGAGAGCGTTCAACGCGACGACGCCCAGGGCGATGTAGATCGACGAGCCGATCTCTCCGTACGCGACGGAGGCGATCGAGCTCGCACCCAGAACGCGACTGAGACCGGGAAGGCGCTTGGCCATCTATTTCGACGAAAAGTACAGCCGCCCGGCCCCCGCGAGCGTGAGCACAGCGCCGAGGGCATACCCGACGCCGCCCCCCAAGTAGGCGGTCTCCGCAATCAGCGCGATTCCGAGGAGGACGAGGAGCCCAGAGACGGCCGCCGTCGTCCGAGCACGGGTGATCATGCCGCGCGCTTGCCCGCCGCCAGCAGCACGCGGCATGGGCTTGCCTTGAGTACGTAGTCGACGGTCGGGCCGAAGATCGCCGTACGCCGTCGCGCGGGCCGCCGCGGAGCTCCCAGCACGATCAGCTCCGCATCTCTCTGTATCGCCTCCTGTGCGATGGCAGGTCCCGCCCGACGCGCACGGACCATGCGGGCGACTGCCCTCACTCCGTAGCTCTCCACGAGAGCCCGGGCTCCATCGAGCAGCTCGTCCGCCCTCTCCTCCTCGTGCGGCCGCACAGCGTCTAGGGGCCGATCCATCGGCACTTCGATCACATGGACGATCGCGATCGTCGCCCGCCGCTCAGCAGCGAGGCGGGCCGCAGCAACGAGCGCCTCCTCGGATTCGAAGGAGCGCACAACCGGCACAACGATAGTCCGGTAGTTCAGCTGGAGCGCGGGCCCCAGCACGAGAGCGGGCGCGCGGACGGTGCTGCTCAGCGGCGCCCGCACGTACCGCCGGCGGTAGATCGCGTAACCGAGGAAGCCGATCGCGAGCCACGCCAGGCCGGCCCAGCGAGTGTTCGCCGTCTGCACGACGACGACTATCCAGGCGAGTCCGGTGCCGAGCGCTCCGAAAAGCGCGAAGAGAGGCCACTCGACGGAGCCGATGCGCAAGTTGGGCCGGCCCCTGAAGACGAGTTCGTCGCCGCGGTGGCGATAGCGGAGCGCGACGATCGAGACGTGCGCGATCGTGAAGGAGAGCATCGCGCCGAACGAGTACATCGTCCCCAAGAAATCGGTCTTCCCTGGGAGCAGCGTCGCGATCGAGATGACGCCGGCGAACACGACGAGCGAGAGCCAGGGGGTCATGAACCGAGGATGGAGACGCCGGAAGACCTCCGGCAGCTGCCGGTAGCCCGCCATTGCGTAGGTGATCCGTGACGCCCCGATGACGCCTGCGTTAGTGGCTATGAAGAGGATCGTCGCCGCGAGGATCCCGACGTAGACCTTGAGGACGGACAGCAGCGCGCCTGAGACGCCCAGGTTCTCGACGAGCCCAAGCACGGGATCATTCGCGAAGCCGCCCTGGTCGGGGCCTAAGCCGAGCGCGGTCTCGTAATGGCCGTCTATGAGCCTGACCGGCATAGCAGACAGTGCGATCGACGGGAGCGTGAAGAAGATGGCAAAAACCGCGATGACGGTGAGCAGGTAGGCGCGTGGGACGTTCCGGGCCGGATCCCGAGCCTCCTCCGCAAGGTTGGAAACGGTCTCGATTCCTGTGTAAGCGATCATCCCGACCGGAATCGCGAGGAAGAAGTCAGACCAAACCGGCGCCACTCCGAACGTGACGTTGCTCGTCAAGATGTGCGGGTTGAAGATGAGCGCGAAGCCGATCACTACGAGGAGAAGCTGCGTCGCGAAATCGATTACCGCGAGGCTGATGTTCAGGCGCGCCGACTCGCGCAGGCCGACGATGTTCAGCCCAACGAGGAGGACGATCACCACGGCCCCCCCGATGATGTCCCAGGGGTTTTCTCTCAACGGCCCCCAAAAGATCGAGAGGTAGTGGGGGACGAAGAACGCCGAGATCGAGATGGTGATGATGTAGTTGAGCATCTGCGCCCAGGCGGCCCCGAAGCTCACGAGCTCGTTGAAGGCGTGGCGCGCGAAGCTCGACGAGCCCCCGGCTTCGGGGTACCGAACCGTCCCCTCCGCGTAAGTCATTGTGGTCGCAGCGAAGATCACTCCGGCGATCAGGAAGACGAGTGGCGTCAGCCCGAGCGCGAAGATCGCGGTGACCCCAAGCGCGTAGTAGATCGACGAGCCGACGTTCCCGTAGACGGTCGCGAAGAGCCCCGGTGCACCGAGGACACGCTCGAGCCCTTGCCCACGCCGGCGCCGGATGACGCCGCGTTGCCGCCGTGCCGCCACCGCGGGAATCTACCGCCGGGACGAGACGGTCGCGGGAACCTCTAGGGTGCCGCCGTGCTCAGGCTCACCGTCGGCGACTTCGAGTTCGGGGCCCGGCTCGAGGAAGAGAAAGCTCCGAACACGGTCGCCGCCCTGCGCGGGCTGCTCCCGCTGGAGAGCAAGCTCGTCCAGGCGCGCTGGAGCGGCGAGGCAGCCTGGGTCCCGCTGGGCTGGGAGCTCGAGCTGGCGATCGGCCCGGAGAACGCGACTTCGTACCCCGGCCCCGGCGAGCTCCTGCTCTACCCGGGCGGGCTGTCGGAGGTCGAGATCCTCTTCCCGTACGGCGCCACGCTCTTCGCGAGCAAGATGGGACAGCTGGCCGGAAACCATTTCGCGACGATCGAGGCCGGAAGGGAGCGGCTCGCGGAGCTCGGGAACGTAGTCCTCTGGGACGGTGCGCTCGACCTGCGCATTCAGGAGTCCTAGAGAAACGTCCTTCGTTCGAGAAGACCGACGGGCCGGCGCGAAGCCGGCCCGTCGATTCTCAGGAGACGCGGGCTAAGCCCGGTAGAAGAGCCAGGCGTCCTTCATCCGCTGCGTCTGGCCAGGCGTGAACTCCGTGTAGCAGCTGTCGTAGGAGTAGTCCATGTAGTTATGGATCGGATCGAGCCCGGGCGCCGAACACGTGTCTTTTCCCTCCGGACAACCCGAGGTCGGGACCTTCTCGGACGGCGTGTCGGCGACGAAGTCACCGTTCGCGTTGCAGCCGCCGTAGAAGGTGTGTTCGAGATTGAACCAGTGGCCGGCCTCGTGCGTCGCGGTCTCGCCCTGGTCGTAACGGCCTGCGTAGACCGTCGAGGTACCGGGCATCGACTCCCAGTCGATCACGATCCCGTCCAGATACGCCTGCCCGGGCTTTGTCACGATCGAGGGCAGATAAGCCCAGCCGAGATATGGCCCAGCCGTCGTCGAGTAGAGATTGAGCGCGTTCGTGCCGCCCTGATGCAGCGTGCTCTTCATCGTGTGTTCGTTTGTCCCACCCGGCCCGGCGTAGAACCAGGCGGCGTTATTCGAGCGGGTGACACCCGCGAGTTGGAACGAGAAACCCGTGTTGGCGCCGCCCTCGGAACCGGCGAACGTTTTGTTCAGCACGTTCATCTGAGCCGCAATCTGGGCGTTCGTCAGGTTTCCGATCGATCCGTCCGTGACGACGTGAAAGTACACGGGCACGCTTGCCTTGAGCCCCTTTCCCGCCTTGTTCTTCGCTGAGGCTGGCAGATCTGCATGGATCTGGCCGAGGTCGGGCTCACGGGTGGTGACCCCTCGCCCGAGGACTGCGTCGGAGTACAGGCCGCCGTCACGTGGCGCCTGCGGATCGCAGTCCCACGACTGCGCTCCCCCGCTCAGTGCTCCGGGCGCTCGGGCGCCGCTGGCGGACCCGACGGTTGCAGCGGCGTAGAGCGCCAGACCAAGCACCAGCACGAGGGCCAGCTTTGCTCTCTTCATATGCCCCTCCCTCTCCTCTGTTCCCGAAACGGCAGCGGGCCGGCGAGGCCCGGCCCGTCAAGATATCGCGTTACGGCTCTCGCGCCTACGGGGTTCGCGGCCCGCGCGAAGCCGGCTGCTGAGGCCGCAGGAGGCGGCGGGGAGATAGGTTGGGGAAATCGACTGGACGATTTTCCATTTCCTGAACGGGTCGCTCCGCGGTCACCCGTTCATCGGTGACGAGATCGAGGACTTCGTCACCTACTGGGCCGTGCCACTCTTCGTCGCCGCGACTCTCGCTCTTTGGCTACTCGACCGGCCGGGCCCGCGGTACCGATGGAAGATCGCATGCCTGTCGGGACTCGCGTCAGCGGGGCTCGGCCTCCTTGCCGCGCAGGCGATCTCGCACCTATGGACGCGGGAGCGCCCGTTCGAGGCCCATCCCGCGCAGACACTCCTTCTCGCGTCGCCCTCGCATGAGCCCTCGTTTCCGAGCGACCATGCAGTGGCCGCCTTCGCGATCGCCTTCTCAGTCGCACTGATCGGCGGGCGACTCGTCGGCGCACTCTTTCTCGCCGGCGCCACGATCATCGCTGTCACGAGGGTGTTCGTCGGCCTCCATTACCCGGGCGATGTCGCAGGCGGAGCACTCATTGGCTTCGCAGCCGCGCTGATCATCTTCCTCGTTGCAGATAGCCGCTGGGTTCCGATCGTCCGCATCCTGAGCAGGCTGACCGACCCACTCGTAACTCCGGCATGGAACGCGCTCGATGAGTACAAGCTGAGACGGCGCGCGCGATCGTCGCGGACCAGTTAACTTCGGATCACCCGACGCGCCCGCACGCCCGGGCTGTTGGGCCGTTGCTGCGGGGTCCCTTGTTTTGGCGGCGACGTTGTCCGGCTCCTATCCTGATCGGTGACGAGTCGTGGTGACGATCGACGAGGTTCGCGCGTTTGCGATCACGCTTCCTCGAAGCAGCGAGGCGTTCGTGCGCGGTCGCGTCAAGTTCCGAATCGGCCGGATCGTCTATCTGTCCTTCTCACGTGACGGAACGGTCATGGGTTTCGCATTCCCCAAGGAGTGGCGCAACGCGCTCGTCGAGTCTGAGCCTGAGAAGTTCTCGCTGCCGAGCCAGTTCGACCTTCGCTACCACTGGGCCCACGTCCGCCTCGCCGCCATTGACGCGGACGAGATGCGCGATCTTGTCGAGGACGCCTGGGCTTTCTGTGTGCCGAAGCGCGTGGCCGAGGAATACGCGGGGTCCCAGGGCTCGTAGCCGAGGCGAAACCCCGCGTGGCCAACCGTCGTGCGGACCGGGGCAAGGCCCGAGGCGACGACCTCTCGCGCGCCGCTGAAATCGATGGATGCGAAGCGGTCGAAAATCAGTGCTTGTTCGGCACCCGGATCTCGACTCGCGTGCCCCGGCCGGGACCAGAGGCCACGTTCATGCTGCCGCCGGCGGCCTCGATACGAACACGCTGCGAAGCCAACCCGACATGTCCGTCGGCCAACCGCTCGGCCAGCTGCTCGAGATTGAAACCGTGGCCGTCGTCCTCGACGACGAGCGCCAACTCATCGTCCACCCCGCCCAGCCGGACTCTGACGGTCGTCGCCTCTGCGTGCTCGATCACATTCGCGAGGAGCTCTCGGGCGGCCGAGAACAGAAGCTGCTCCTGCGAGTGACGCTGCGCGTATC